>Ga0114919_10000052_pt1 | contig 61416 bp, 54 predicted proteins | sample BlataG_FD_88682 | JGI IMG/M metagenome (GOLD analysis project Ga0114919, IMG submission 88682) | Deep subsurface microbial communities from Black Sea to uncover new lineages of life (NeLLi) - Black_00105 metaG | ecosystem: Environmental > Aquatic > Marine > Oceanic > Sediment | place: Atlantic... | reverse complement strand
GTCGTTTCGATGAAACAGAGCTAACGAGAAGCGAAAACGCCTCAGTAAGTAAAAACCTGCATTCAAGTGAGTGCCGAAGAGAGGACTCGAACCTCCACGTCCTAACGGACACTAGGTCCTGAACCTAGCGCGTCTGCCAATTCCGCCACTTCGGCCCGAAGTGGAAAAAACCATTCTAAATCATCGCCCCCGGCTCGCAAGTCCGCGAGTTGTCCGCGAGTTGTCCGCGGCGACACCGATGCCCGCTAGTAAGTCGGTACGCTCGGGTCAATCGCTTCACTCCACGCTGCAATCCCGCCCGCCATACTCTGCACCCGATCGAAACCCTGCTGCCGTAACCACTGCGCCACCTGCAAACTGCGACCACCCAGATGACAATGCACCACAATGTGCCGCGCCCGCTGTGGCTCAAGCTCTGTGACCCGCTCTTGAATCGCGCTCATCGGAAAAAGTGTCGCACCCGAAATCGACGCGGTGGCATGCTCCTCGCTCTCCCGGCAATCAAGCAGAAAAAAATCGGCCTGCGCATCAAGCAACGCCTTCACTTCACTCGGTGAAATCTCCATCGCTAACGGCTCTGCACTCACCTTCTTCACCTCCTCGTTAGATTTCAGTCCACAACCTGAAAAAATCAGCGGCACCAGGAGCAAGATCCCTGGCCACTGTGCAACGCCCGGTGGCTTTCTCACTGTAAAAAACACCAAAGCATCCTGACTGGAAGCGGGCAACATGTCAACGCGACCAAAAGAAAGAATCGGCTTAGTTGCCCGCCGTAAGAAAAGCAGCCGAAGCCGCATTGTCGGAGGTATTGCGGGTGATCATCGCCTGGAGTACCTCCGGGGCAACATCTTCACTCATCGTGCGGGCACTCCCGTCGTAAAGACAAAGGGTCACCATTTGTGGATGCGCACTCGAAATGGAATAGGTCCCCGTTGTATCCGCGCCACCGTCTTCCCGCACGTCGCGATTGATCAGAGATTCACCCAAACCGGAAAGTCCCCACACACAAGAACTCGTTCCGTCGGCCCAGGCAGCGTAAATATTTTCGCGCGTTTCGGCCAGCAGCATCGTTGAGCCCGTAAGACTTCCTCCGCGCGATTTGCCATAAGGATGCAACACCCCCCCCCTGCCCTGTGGTCGTTAATGAAGGCGACTGACATGCCGATGCATTGCAGAGTGTATCCCAGTCAGTCGCACCGGCGGCTTTGAAACTGGTGATCGCTGGCGGCTTGGCCAAAACCTCATAATCGCTTGCTGCCGAAACCAACGCTCCCTGATAACTCGGGCAGATCGCCGCGGGAAGCGGTTCATTCCAGAGGCTCGCGTTCGTATACGTTTTGCCGGTGAGTGCGTCGGTCGTCGGGTTATCCTTATCAAATGGAGCCTGATCAAAGTTCACCCGATCGTAAAGATGCGGGCTATCGAGATAAGGCAACAGCATGACAAAGAAACTGAAGGGTGAATAGTTTCTGACTGCGGCCTGTGATCCCACCGTATCGGCTTGTCCGACTTGGAGCGTTTGGTAGTCGCTGTTGACATACTGTCGCCCACCATCGGTCGTCTGATAAAAACAGGCGGCGGGCAAACGACCAGAGGCTTGTTCGCTCGTTTTAAGTGCCAGCGCCAATTGTTTTTGCATGGCCACACACTGCATCCGCCGGGCCGATTCGCGGACCGAACCTAGCGTCGGAAGAAGCAATGCCACGAGAATACCGATAATGGCAATCACCACCAAGAGTTCGACGAGCGTGAATGCCCGTCGAGAGGATGCAAACGATATTTTGAAATTCATGAGCGACTCACTCTCATGTGTTGTTTCAAAATCAAAAACGACACCGTATGCGATGCATCCGGCGACAAATGCCTCCTGCCGTCGGGAATCCACCTGACACGGTAGTACACGACGATAGAGACTGGCCTCCCCTTGAGTTTGTTCCATACCTGAAACACTGTCAAGCATTTTGGCGCATCGCGCACGAATCTCGCCTAAAAAATTTATTTTTGGGCGAATTTACAGAGAGTGGGGAAAGCATTCCCACCCCAAAAGGGGTGCCCGACCGCATTGAGACGGCCTTGAGACAGCCCTGTGCGACACGAGAAAGAAAAGGGAAATGAAAAAGCACTGGCCCAGGAGTGAGCCAGTGCTTCTTTTTTATCTTCTCTCCGATTGCTGCATTTTATTCAAATGCAAACAAAACAGAGAATGTGATCCCATTACTGATTCTCAGCAATGTACTTGGACGCACCACTGTTATCAGCGCCTGCTCTGGTGACAAACGCCTGCCACCCCGCTGGATCAATATCTTCACCAATGGTGCGAGCACTACCATCCCCCATCGCGACGTTAATCCCTCCGGGATGTGAGGAGCTGACCCCCTTTTGGGCATTGATGCCACCATAATTAGCAGCAACCGCTTGAAAATCAGTGCCCACAACACGGGTAACATTGTCATTGATATCGACTTTGCCAGTGGTGTCAAATCCCCAAAGGCAAATCGTTCCACCATCCGCCCAGGCAGCAGCGTCACCCTCGTCTGTCTCAGCAAGCAAGATAGTCAAGGAACCGCCTTCAGGTCTGGTCCCGTTACCGTAGGGGGAAATTAAACCCATTCCACTCTGAACAGTGCTTGATCCAATAACGGCACCCAAACCCTGTGCAGGAGTATTGGTATTTAGCGCTACTTGATTAGTCCCCGAAACCGGTTTATAGCTGGTCAGAGCCGCAGGTTCACCCGTGTACAGAGCCGAGGTACTGAATCCAGTGGTTTGCGAACTGGGACAACGCAAAATCGGAATCGAACCAACTAACTGTGCACCATTGGTTGTTGCTGTGGTCGTACCAGGGAGATTCTCAGGATCATCGCCAGCACCTGCTGCATACGGATTAATGGAGATGTCCATCAGATCGGCAAGATACTGCGCATCCAAATCAGGCAGTAACAGGCAAAACATGCTGAAAGGACCGTTTGTGGCAGTCGCAGCGGTGCCAGCCGTTGTTGTGGCTGTGGTCCCCCAACCGGTGGTTAATGTGCCTGTTGGGGCCGCTGCTGGGGTCGGGAAAAACATTGCCGGGGGCATCTTGTTTTTCCGTGCCTCGTAAGCCTTGGTTGCCAGACCGACATTCTTCAGGTTGGCCTTGCAGTTGCTGCTGTTGGCCGCTTCACGCACCTGTCCGAGCGCGGGCAGAAGAAGCGCTACTAGAATACCGATGATCGCAATCACGACCAAAAGTTCGACAAGGGTAAAACCTCGTCTCGTTGTTCGGGTTTTCATAACCCACCTCCTCATGAAAATGGAAAATAAGAAAAATAATTGCAGTGACCAGGGGCCACCATTACATCCGTTCCAAGACATCCGTTCCAAGTCTGTTCCTGTTTTTTGTGTTCCTATCTTGTTTGTGTCTGTTTCTGATGGGTGACGGCGCTAAAATCGCAACGGTCCTGCGGTAACGTACCACGGTGCACAAAACACTCTGCACAAGACACTCTGCACAAGACACTCTGCACAAGACAATGTGTCGCAGAACAACGTGACAATGTGTCGCAGAACAATGCGTCGCAAAAAGAAAACGCCTCCCTCACAAACAGAAACCGTTCCAGGCCCCCCCTCCCGCTGATTGAACAACCAGCAGGAGATTTTGGCCACTCTTAACCACTCCTGGCGCGGTAGACCGCACCGCCCATCAGTTTATCAGTTTATTGATTAAATTGTCAAATAATTAACTTGCGATTTTTTCGCATCCTCCTCTCTGACAGGAAGATACAGACTGTAATCGGGCACATTTCCCGTTTTTCAACCGGCGGCTGCGACGAGATCGACAACGCGACCGCACCAAGAGAAACGTTCCCGCCACACACCAAGGGTGCAAAAAAGAAGAGAAAGACCCCGTAAAAAGTGTCGCGTAGGACGATTTGCCCGCTTGCCGTATTATGGGCCTATTCACAGCAACCTACGCGACACTTCAGCATCGCTCCCCCGCATCGCTTACCCACGTTCCCTACCCACTCATCCAATGACACACATCGAACACGATCCGGAAAGTTTGCGCCGATTTGCGACCGATGTGGCACTGCGGCTCCGCACTGCTGGATTTGAGGCGCTGTTTGCCGGCGGATGCGTTCGAGACCGATTGCTCGACAGGGATCCCAAAGACTACGACGTGGCGACCAGCGCGAAACCGGATGAAGTCGAAGAAACTTTTCGCAAGCACGGTACCTACACCGTTCCGGTCGGTGCGGCTTTCGGTGTGATCTGTGTGGTCGACCCGAAAACGAAAATGCAGGTTGAGGTGGCCACCTTTCGATCCGATGGAGCCTATCTCGATGGCCGACGGCCGGTGGATGTCACCTTCAGCACACCCCAAGAAGATGCCCAACGCCGCGACTTCACCATCAACGGACTCTTTCTCGATCCCGAAACCGAAGAGGTTACCGACTATGTCGATGGCAGAAAGGATCTGGATGCGGGTATCGTGCGGGCAATCGGCAACCCGCAAGCGCGTTTCACAGAAGATAAGCTGCGGTTGCTTCGGGCTGTGCGCTTTACGGCGACACTCGGATTTAAGCTCGAAGAAAAAACGCGCTCTGCGATCGGACAGATGCCCGAGGCACTCCGCATGGTCAGCGCTGAACGCATCACAGGCGAACTGGAGAAAATGCTCCTCGACGCGAGTCGGGCTGAGGGATTGCAGTTATTAGATGAAGTAGGTCTGCTGCCGATGCTCTTTCCCGAATCGATGCCACTGCCCGGCCGCGAAGCGTTTGCCGAGGTGCTTTCGCTTGAATCGCATTTAAGTGCGCCCACATTCCCGTTGGCCCTTGCCCCACTGCTTGCGGCCGTGACCGATGCCCGCGGGGCAAGAGACCTGGCAAAACAGTGGCGGCTTTCAAGTCGCCAGGCGCATCGCATCAGCTGGCTTGTTGAAAACTATCGCGCACTGCATGCGGCCCAAACCCAACGCTGGCCGCAACTGCAGCGGATACTGATTCATGAGGGCCGCGATGAACTAGTCAGTCTGCTTGCAGCGCAGACGGCCTGCCAACAGACCGGCGCTGCCGACCTGGCCTTTTGCCGCGAACGAATCGCCTGGCCCGCAGAAAAACTCAATCCACCACCGCTGCTGACGGGGGACTCTTTGATCGAAGCGGGTTTATCGCCGGGCAAAAAATTTGCCAAGCTTCTCGAAGAAGTTAGGAATGCACAGCTTGAGGGTCGGGTGACCACCCGGGAGGAAGCGATGCACTATGTAAAAAGAATGGCTGCTGAAGGCAACTGAATCGAGTTAGCATCAAAGCGGCTGCAGCCGCTTTCCCGAAGGCAACGATTGGATTAGGCTTGTGCAATCGCAAGGCAAAATCATCGGTACGGCCCGGGGCATGGACAAAAAAGCAAAAAAACGCATCGAGCTACTTAACAAACGCCTGCAGAAGATCCGGCAACAGCTGGCCGGGATCCGACAACAGCTCGATGATCCCGAGGAACTTACCAGGTTTGAAACGGAAATCACCGCTGTCGAAACCGAGATCGCCACACTCAAGGCGTCATAACAACGGTTCCGTTTTGTCGCCCTTTTCAGAAAGGGCCGCTGTATCAGCACGCTCCCTCACGGTAGAATCGGGGCATTGGAGGAAGCGCAAACCTTAAGAATGAGTCTGAGTTCTCCCGCCGTACGGCACACCACGCCGCCGCTGGGCGGCTTGGTGGATCGGTTGCTTTCGCACAAGGACTTCGCCGGTTGGCTCGATCAGTTGCTCCCGGGCAAACCGGTGGGCATCGGCGGAGTCTGGGGCTCGGCGTGCGCGCTCTTGGCGGCAGCCCTTGCCGCACGCGGTAGGCGTCCACTGCTTGTGGTCTGCGACCACGCCGCAGCCATGGACCAACTTGTCGACGCATGGCCCCTGTTTCGTGAAGGGGCAAGTGGTCGTTTTCCCGCCTGGGATACAAACCTCAAAGACCGCGTTGTCTACGACGATATCTTTGCCCACCGGCTGCAAATGCTCAAAGTCTTTGCTTTGTCCGATGCAAGCCCCCGTCCAGAGGTTATCTTCAGCACCGCCACGAGCCTGCTGCAAAAAGTACCGTCGAAGCAGGAACTTCACGCAGCCACACGACACATCCAACTCGAAAAACAAATCGATCTTCAACAGTGGGCGACTTGGATGGTGGAAGCAGGGATGCACCCGACATCCAGCGTGGAACTGCCAGGCGAATTTGCACTGCGTGGGGGACTACTCGATATCTTTGCGGCCGATCATCTCCAACCCTTCCGGATTGAAACTTTCGGGGACGAAGTCACCTCGATTCGCCAGTTCGATATCGAAACGCAGCGGAGTTTGCAAAATGTGGAGCAGGTGGAGGTAACCACACTCGTACCCCAAACCGAACAGACCGAATCGCTCGTCGATTATCTTCCAGAAAACACTACGCTGCTGCTCATCGAACCGGAACGCTTACAAGTGGCAACAACCGATTATCTGGCCAGAGCCGAGGGACTGAAAAACCACTTCAGCTACAACCAACTCCTAAAGCGATTCGGCGACAGGCCGCTGATTACGGCCGAAACGATTGCGACCTCCAGCAGATCCTTCGCCTTGCCACTGCAGTCCGTGGAACGCTTTACCGGAGATATCGGACGGGTCAAAAAGCAACTCGATCAGTGGGCCGAAGAGGCTGAGATCGATCTGATCTGTTCGACCGAAGCGGAATGCGAACGGATCGGTGAAATCTTCGCAGACTCCACTGCCCACACGCAGGGCCGTTTACACATCCTTCGCGGACGATTGCACGAGGGATTTCGCTGGGAACAGGATCCAGTGGACGATAATTCCGAGCGGATTGTGATTGGCAGCGAACAATTATTTCATCGAGAAGAGATCCGCCGAACCGCACGTCGGCGACTGGGACGTGCGATCGACAGTTTTACCGACCTACGGAAAGGTGACCTGGTCGTGCATCTCGCGCACGGCATCGGTCGTTATCTGGGTCTGGAAACCATTGTCCGCGAGCATCAGCGGGAAGAACATCTGAAAATCGAATTCGACGGTGGCACAAAAATATTTGTGCCGGCGTCACGGATTGCTCTGGTGCAAAAATACGTGGGGGGCACGCGGGGCCGAGCGCGTCTGGCAAAGATCGGGGGAGGGCGGTGGCTCCGCCAAAAAGAAGCGGCCGAAAGTGCCGTGAGTGATATGGCGGTCGAGATGCTCGAAATGCAGGCTGCCCGCAAGACGCGACAGGGCATTCGTTTTCCAGTCGACAGCCACTGGCAGCAAGAGTTCGACGCGGCCTTTCCCTATCAGGAAACCCCCGATCAGATCGCGGCGCTTTCTGTAATCAAAGAAGATATGGAAAACGCACGGCCGATGGATCGATTGCTTTGTGGCGATGTCGGTTTCGGCAAAACAGAACTTGCCTTGCGGGCAGCCTTCAAAGCGGTCGATAGCGGTTATCAGGTGGCCGTCCTGGTACCGACAACCATCCTAGCCGCCCAACATCTGGACACATTCCGTAATCGGATGGTGGAATTTCCGATCGAGATTGCATCGCTCAGTCGTTTTAGCACACGGAAGGAGCAGAAAAAGACGCTCGAGCGGATGGCCGCTGGAGAGGTCGATATCGCTATCGGCACGCATCGCCTGGCACAGAGAGACGTCAACTTTCAAAATCTCGGACTCGTGATCATCGATGAGGAACAGCGATTCGGCGTCGAGATCAAGGAACGTCTCAAAGCGGTGCGACAGACAGTGGATGTGATGACGCTCACCGCAACACCGATTCCGCGAACCTTGCATCTTTCGCTCCTCGGTGCGCGAGATATTTCTAATCTTGAAACGCCACCCGAAGATCGTCTAGCCGTCGAAACCCGGGTAGTCCGCTTCGACCCCGATTTAATCAAGCGGGCTGTCGATCGGGAACTCAATCGAAACGGTCAGATTTTTTTCGTTCATAACCGCGTACACGATATCGAAGCGGTCGCCAATAAATTACGCGAAATCGTGCCGGAGGCATCGCTTGCCGTGGGACACGGACAGATGCCCGAAGGAAAACTCGAGCAGGTCATGGTCGATTTCATCGACCGTAAATTCGATATTCTGCTGGCAACAACAATCGTCGAAAGCGGTCTCGATATTCCGAACGCCAATACGATCTTTATCGATGATGCCGACCGCTATGGGCTGGCCGATCTCCATCAGTTGCGGGGTCGTGTGGGGCGAGCAGGAAATCGCGCCTACTGCTATCTGCTGCTCGACCCGCGAAAACACCTGTCGCCCACCTCGTCGCGTAGATTGCGGGCCATTGAAGAATTCAGCGAAATGGGGGCCGGATTCCAAATTGCCATGCGGGATTTGGAAATCCGTGGAGCGGGCAATATTTTAGGAACGCAGCAGAGTGGGCATATCGCTGCGGTCGGTTATGAACTTTATTGTCAACTGCTCGAACAGGCCGTGGGCCGGTTGCGCAGGCAGCCGCCAAGGCAGATGTGTGATGTGGATATTGATCTGCCGGGTGAAGCGATCCTGCCGGACAGCTATGTCCCGGATCTGAAAAGCAAGATCGATCTCTACCGTCGACTCGTTCGCATCACCACCACCGAAGACCTGGAGGATATTCGGGAAGAGATGGTCGATCGCTTCGGGCCACCGCCTGCGACTGCTAGCAGACTTCTCGATCTTGCGCTGCTGCGGATCGAAGCGGCAACCTGGAGAATCCACGCGATCCGGATGGAAAACCGCGCGATCGTCCTCCACTACCGCGACCAAAAGCGGATGGAGCAACTCAAAAGCCAGGCGACGCTGCCAGTACGAATTGTCGATGCCAGCACCGCTTATATCCCCTTCCCCGCGGCAGTCACCGAAGCCGACGAAATTTTAGAGCAGGCGAAATCCCTGTTGCGGGCCAGGTAGTTGCCGCTATAATCCCGCCGCTTTATTCCGTCTTTTTTTCCGGCAGCGGCGCGATCGATCGCCGTTTGCACTTTGGAGGCTCTGCGTTGGTTTCACCTCTGTCTCGACTGAGAAAGACGATTTTGATCGTCGCGATGCTTGCGGTTTGCACACCGCAAACGACCCGGGCACAGCAGGCCAATCGATCCACGGTGCTTCCCTTCAGAAATTATGTCGATCCTACGCAATTGTCCAAAAAAAGTCCGAAGCAGGAGGCGGCAAAACACAACGCAGAGGTCAAAACCGGGCCCCAAGGAAACACAACGACCGAGCAACGGCCGTGGGAAAGTCAGGATGGACCACTCGGGGCAAAAACGCTCGAGAATGCGCGGATTATTGCCCGAATCGGACCAGAAGTCATTTTGGCTGGCGAAATTCTCGCTACTGTCGATCGAATCATGGAAGAGAACCGAGCGCAAATTCCTGAAAAAAAATCAGCTGAAATCCGCATGAGCATTATGGAGAAGATGCTCCAACCGATGATCGAGGAAAAAATGATCGTGGTCGCTGCCTTCCAAGTCATTCCCGAAGAAGCGATTCCCGCAATCGAAGAGCAGGTGGACAAACAGTTTTACGGTGGACAAATCAAGGACCTCATGGCACGGGCAAAGGTGACGAGCCTCGCAGAGTTAGAGACCATACTCAATGAAAGCGGATCCTCGATCGAACTACAGAAACAGATATTTTTCGAACGGAGTATGGCCGCACAGTGGATGCAACAACAGGTCGTCGATAGTCGTCCCATCACGCACCAGGAAATGCTTGGATACTATTCCGCACGTCTAGAGAACTACGATCAACCCGCCCGTTGCCGCTGGGAGCAATTGAGTGTCCGCTTCGACAAATCCCCCTCCAAACAAGCTGCTTTTAATTCGATCTGCACAATGGGGAACGCCGTGGCGGATAAGGATGTGCCGCTTGAAAAAGTTGCCCGCGAAGCGTCGCAGGGACTCACCGCTGCAAGTGGAGGCAAGCGCGACTGGACAACCCGGGGGGCCTTGATCTCCGGGCCGCTCGATAAGGCCATTTTCTCGTTGCCGGTCGGCCAACTCAGTGCGATCATCGAAGACAGTACGGGATACCATATCGTGCGGGTTTCTGAGCGTGTTGCCGCACACCGCACGCCTTTTAGGGACGCCCAAGTAGAAATCTCAAAGGCAATCGTGGCAAAACGCCGCGAGGGAAAAGTGAAAGAGTATCTCGAGTTGCTCCGGGAAAAGATCCCCGTGTGGACCATGTTTGATGACGCTCCGTCTGCGAGGACGGAAAGTCTTGCCGCGTCCAAGCAGGGCACTGCGAAAAAATAAGGGGGTGCTCCGCGGTCGGATCGCTCTCTGGCCAAATTTCCCTATTTTACCAAAATCTTTCTGTTCGCCGGCCAAACAGCACTATTGCGCCGTGAGAACTTTCTCCGCTGCGTAAACTGTTTACCTTACCGCTTTTTTCTTTAAAACCAGAAACAAACTGGGGGGAAAGTCCATCCCTGATCCATTCTGCAGGCGGTGAATTGAGGAACGGACCGCAGTACGCTACACTGCTCTTTCCTGGAAAAAGGTAGTCCTCACATTCCCGACTGCACTGGGCATGGCGCATGGCCCCACGGCCTGACCTGCGACTACCGATTTCCGCCCGCCGTTCAGACGCACGGCTCAAATTCGACAAGTCCTACATTTCCTATATTTCGAAAAGACAATGAATAAATCAACACTAGAATTGAAGGGGAGTTCCGTGGAGGATGTGGCAACGCTCAAAATTGGGGATGCAGAAGAAACACTCGCGATCGTTACGGGCACCGAAGCAGAGCGAGCGATTGATATATCCAAACTACGCTGTGATACGGGCTTGATCACCCTCGACGAAGGCTATGTGAATACCGGAGCCGTCGCGAGTTCGATTACCTATCTCGACGGTGAACAGGGGATTCTGCGGTATCGCGGATATCCGATTGAAGAAGTTGCCAAAAATTGCGATTTCGTGGAAACGGCATACTTATTGATCTACGGTGAACTGCCCACAGTATCCCAACTCGATCATTTTCGGCATACACTACGCCGTCACACACTGCTGCATGAAGATATGCGGTCCTTTTACAACGGCTTTCCACGCGATGCGCATCCGATGGCGATTCTCAGTTCGGTCGTAAGTGCATTGTCGACTTTCTACCAAGATTCGCTTGACCCGAGCGATCCGGAGCAAGTTGAAATTTCAGTACTCCGGCTAATGGCCAAACTGCCAACCATTGCGGCCTTCAGCTACAAAAAATCGATCGGGCAGCCTTTCCATTATCCTCGCAATGATTTGACCTACTGTGAGAATTTTCTCCAAATGATGTTCGCGGTGCCGACTGAACCGTACGAACTCGATCCCGATTTTGTTGAAGCACTTAATCTGCTGCTCATCGTCCACGCGGACCACGAACAGAACTGCAGTACCTCCACCGTGCGGATGGTTGGTTCGTCCAACGCCAATATTTTTGCTTCGATCGCTGCAGGAATCGGTGCGCTCTGGGGACCGCTGCACGGCGGTGCCAATCAGGCCTGTGTGGAAATGCTCGAAAAAATTCGAGCCGATGGCGGAAACGTCGGTAAATACGTAGAGATGGCAAAAGACAAAGATAATCCGTTCCGGCTCATGGGATTCGGGCACCGCGTCTATAAGAATCACGATCCAAGGGCCAAGCTGATCCGTGCAACGTGCGATCGATTGCTTGCGAAAATGGACCGGACGGATCCGATCTTCGATATCGCCAAGGAACTGGAAGAAGTTGCTTTGAAGGATCCCTATTTTATCGAAAAGAAGCTCTATCCGAACGTTGACTTCTACTCTGGAGTCATTTATCGCGCGATTGGCATTCCGATCCAGATGTTTACGGTGTTGTTTGCGATGGGACGACTCCCGGGATGGATTGCCCATTGGAAAGAGATGCAAGCGTCACCGACCAAACGGATTTGTCGACCGCGACAGGTCTATATGGGGCCGACGGCACGACATTTTGTCCCGCTCGATCAGCGTTGATGCTCACCGCACTGTGAGCGCTAGGTGAGGAGTTGCATGCCCACGATATTGGTTGCTGACGACTGTGCCGAAGATCGGAAGCGGATCGGTGCAATCCTAGAACAGGACCGGAATCTGCGGGCAGTTTATGTCGCGAACGGTGCCGAAGCCCTGGTGCAATTCGAAACCGAAAAGCCCGACTTACTGCTCACCGACTTGCAGATGCCAAAAATGGACGGGCTGGATCTGATCCGCGCTGTCCGCCAAAAGTGCGGCTCGACTCCCATTGTTGTGATGACCTCGCATGGCAACCAAGAACTGGCCGCCGAGGCGCTCGCCATTGGGGCTGCGAGTTACGTGCCAAAATCGGAAGCAGACAATGAATTACTCAACACGGTTCAGCATGTGCTGACTCTTTCAACACGTCGCTCTGTTCCCCCGCTCCCTGCAGAGCTTAAACAAATTCACAGAGTGTATGTGATCCACAACGATTCGCAATTGATCACCTCTCTGGTTGGACACCTGCAAGAAAATCTGGTTCAGATCGGTCTCTGTGATGCCTCGGAGCAAATTCGTTTCGGCGTCGCGATTGAGGAAGCGCTGATTAATGCAATGATCCACGGCAATCTGGAAATCGATTCGAACGTTAAGGAACAGGATCCGGCACAGTTCGATATCCTCGTACAGCAACGTCGCTTGGAGGAACCCTATAAAGATCGGAAGATTGAGGTAGAAATCCAACTATCGGCCGAACAGGCCGTCGTCACAATCGGCGACCAGGGCCAAGGTTTTGACCCGTCCACGCTTCCCGATCCGACGGATCCGGAAAATCTAGAGAAGATTAGTGGGCGGGGCGTGCTGCTGATGCGCTCCTTCATGGATGAAGTGCAATTCAATCCATCCGGCAATCAGGTCACCTTGATCAAGCGAAAAAAGTAAGCTGGCGGGGGGGAGATTCGACCGGCGAAAACGCGGAAGCACCGCGAATCCAAGGCAACTGCGGCTTATTTCCTCAACGTACGGTCGAAGAGTTTTTCAGATCGCACTCAGCGAAATAGTCAGTGAAGGCATCTGCCAGCGCACTTTTTGCCCGCTCCCTTTGCTCACTCGCGGGGGTACTGCGCAATTGACTAAAAAGCCGCTCGAAGCGATTGCGAAGCGAGGCCGAAAAAGTGGAAACAAGTCCGCGAGAAGTGCCTGCACCGAGTGTCACCCTCTGACGGCTCGCATGCGGATGGTGCGCCACGAGATCCAATAAAAGTAAACTGCGATCGAGAAGTACCCAGGGAAATTCGCGATTCGACATCGGTCCGATTTGCAGCATTTGCCCCCCCAACGGAATCCCTCGTACCTTGACCCTCGGCAGGCGACGACCGGCCCACCAACAAGCGGCTGCACCCGCAGCCGCACCGGCGACAAGTGCCGCACCCAGCGCTATTCCCCCGACCGCCAAATCAAGCGCACCACCCGCAGCTGCGCCGGTCGCGGCCCCGGTAGTGATCAATTGTGCGGAGGTGAGACCGAGATGATTCCAGAGTGAAAGGTTGAATAAATCGTCGTCCAATTCTCCGATTTTTTCCTGCTTCACCTGCAAACCTCGGTGTCCGAATATTTCCTTCAACCGCTGCTGAGCCTGCGACTCTAAAACGCGAATGCGGTCATAGTAGCGGTCAGAGAGTGAAGCATGGTACGGGCGTGGGTCGACATCCATGGCAAGGCGTTTCTGTTTGGTCAGGGTGAGAGCTTCTGTGAGCATCTCTGCAAGCACTTCGGCAGCCTCTTCAAGATTCGCCCGACGGTCATCGCGGAGCGCATGCATGGCTCGTTCAATCGGTTCCCGATTTGCTTCGTTGACTTCACGCAGCCCACTGAGCAATTTCATCCGCTCGCCAAAATCGGCTCGCTGCGCATCAAAAGACCGCACAAGATTAAAATACTGATCGAGTACCGACCGCCATTCTTCTGCATGATCCGTGGAACCAATCGGATTGAGCAACGCCATCCGCGGCCTTCCGGTCCAACGGAGAATTTCCATTTCTGCTTCTTCCTTCACACTCGGCGGTCGCGATGCGTCGACAACGTAGAGAATGAGACCGCCTTCAAGAATTGGCTTGATCAGCGCACACTCCTGATGGAACGTATCGCTCTCCTGATGTAGATCGAAAAATGCCCAGACAACCTGACCGCGTTCGGCGGTATTCGTCTCGTGGTCCTTTAGCCAGGCTAGCATCTGGCGAGGGCGTTCGAATCCTGGCGTGTCGACAAACTCCAATAAAACTGCGTCGCCTATCCGCATCCGATAATGGTGGCAGTCGCGCGTGGTGCCCGGCATGGCATCGATTGCAACAGAGGCATCGGCGGCAAGCGTTGAAACGATACTCGACTTTCCACGATTGACGTGGCCCACAACGACAAACAGCGGTGAATTCATTCGTTGTCGCTCCGGGGCAGTTCCACACAAGGCAGCCGACTCACGCTCAGATGGGGATCGCCACACTGTGTGAGAAAGGTTCGCCAGATTTGCTCGGCGGTGGCGGTCTCCATATCCTCCACGGCCGGATCGGTGGCTTGGGACAATTCCTGTGGAGCATAAAGCATCACGGAAATTTCGGTCTCTGGTGCAACGCACAGACGCAGGCGACAAATAAAATCAAGGTAATCTGCGTCGGGCGATTCCCATCCCTCGACAAGGACAACCACCCGCTCGGCAGGCGTTTTCTTTTTCAGTCGCGTAAGGGCTGCTTCATCCTCCCTCGGGTCCAACTCACCAACACGTTCGCAAAATGCCACCTCCACGCCGAACGCGTTGCGGAGTTGATCGATGACCTCTGCTGCCCCGAGGGGGACCCCGGCCCATTGAAATACGGGAAGCGGTGCCGTCGTTTTCCAGTCACTGGCCGGAACCAAAAACGTTTGCCCACTTGTCACTGCGCGATGTCCCGGGGGATCTGACTCCGAGACAATCCGCGGACGACGGAGTCGATGGAGTAACGCTCGAATTGCCAAATGCTGGTTTGGGCCGAACCTCAAATGACGATGCACCTGACACAAACTCATGACGAGGGTCAAAATCCTTGGTAGCACACCATAAAAACAGAGCGACGCCAGTAAAAATGGCCAGAGGCTTGCCCACATCCGCAGATCCCGGATTCGCTGTTCTGGATCAAGCGTGATTTGGTTGTTGCCTATGCTGGAATCTTTGACGTAAGAAACGACTTCTAGCGATGGTACTGCGCCGGGCCAAAAGGAAGACCAAGGCCAGGAAATCGTCTGCATGGCTTGATGCATCTGCGTACTGGAGAGCATCGTGCTCCGCCACCCGAAAGTGGGATCATTCCCGTAGGAGAGTGCGAGGAAGGTGAGAACCATTCCCAGATTAAACGCCAAGGCAAAAACCTGCGTTAGTTGGATGCCGAGCCAACGCGTGAGATCTCCGTAGAAGGCGCCAAACCGTTGCCACTCACCTCTCAGACTGCGCAAATGCGTGCGCATCGATGGAGAGAACCAACGTGCAGCCTGCAAAAATATTTGCATCGGTATCTGTCCGAAAAAACGAATACCTTTCTGCACGGCACTTGCGCCGGGAAGCCAAAAAATCCAACGACACGGCAGTACGGCAAGCAGCCAAAGGCCCAAAAGGATAATCTGCGATCCGACCAAGATCGACCACAACCGAAGAATATTGGTATGGGTGTCAGAAACCAGATAGGTTGCCATGGCACTCGCCCCAAGCAATAGCCCACTGAGTCCAAGACCGAACTGCATGATCTGGAGCATTCCCACTGCCTGTTCACCGACCGACGGTTTTGAATCTTGTTTAACTTGATTGCGATGCAGAAGCCACTCGGTGACCGCTTCGGTATCGGATAATCGTTTGGCTTGGATGGCAGCCCCTAGGACAGCATCACGCCCCCGGAGCCGCTCGGAATCCAAATCCCGGTCTCGGTGCATCTGGACCGCAAGATCAATCAAAGTGGCAAGCCGCATCGCGTGAACCTGCTGGGGTTTGTTAATACTGCTGGCAAACCGGCGCCTGCATCGGGCCGTTCCATCGTGTGGTGCCCAAACTTTCCATCGCAACCAACACTGAACTTACGGCCGGGCAACTCGGCAGTATGACGCAGAAGGTGTCTTTAAGCATCCTTGGAGCGACTACTGGAAATTACCGCTTAAGGCGTTATAGTACCACAGCTTGAGGCTGTAGCTCAGTTGGTAGAGCAACGGACTTTTAATCCGTAGGTCCAGGGTTCGAACCCCTGCAGCCTCATTTGATGGCTGCCGCCATTATTGCCGGATAAAAGGCGGCCCGTAGCGCCGAAGGTTTGACGGACTTTCTATCCGGAGTTGCGGCCGATTCTCTAAAAAGAGCTTGCGTCAACCGCGTTGACGCAAGCTCCTGCGAGTCTGTCTATTGCACAGAGTTGGTGGCCCTGGGCTGTGCGTTCGCGGATTCGTTATCCATCGAAACTGCCGTTTCGACCGCCGATCGCTGGGGAACCAGAAGTTGCCACGCGTGAACGCTGAGAGCGCGGGCAATGTCGTGCAGTCGCTGCTCCGAGCCGACCCAGCGTTCGCCACGCTCCAACTTGTACCATGCGTCATCTGAAAAACCCGAATCCTGTGCGGCTTGCCGCACGGTAATTTGCGCACGCAAACGCAATTTTCTCATATTTTTAGGTAGTTCCATTATTCCGCCTCCCTAAACGCTAATGTCAAATTGATCCAGAAGGGCGCAGGAAACCCTGCGCAAACTATCGCTGTCTCCACAGCACGCTTATGCATCGGACAGGCCAAAACCGCCAACTAAACCCGCCGATACTCCAACCACCATCGCGGCTCGGAATTCCACACTCGAGCACAAATTGATCGTCTATGCGGAACCGAGTCGTGAGACCGTGCGCGGCAAACCACGCTCCGACCCTCCACCAGCGGACTCGATTACGAATACTCCTCCGCAGAGTAAAGAGTCCGCCAAGATCCTCAAATGCGAGATTTAAAACCCGACCCTTCGCGTATATCCCAACTTTGGAATGATCAACGTCAAGTTGCAGGTCAACCTCTAAACAAACCGTCTTCATGTCGTCGCTGCTTGTGAACCGTTTTGCGTACTTATCTTTAACAGTCCATTGAGTCGCCAACGTGCATGTTCAGCATCTTCACGGGTGGAACTGGGAATATCAAGTTGAAATTCCGAAAACTCATAAGAAATCTCTGCGTCTCGGCCGGTGAGCTTGTCATAAAGTGCGGCAGCCAGTGAAGGCCAATCACGTGTTTCTGTATCGGTCATATCTCTTTTACTCCTTGCATTGTGTTGCACACATCAAAATATCCCACAGCAATTGTTAGGCGGCCCATCCCAGACGACCAGTCTGCGTTTGAGATCTGCGTTTGAGAAAACAGCCAACGAGGACAATCCGGGATGAAAATACAAAAAAAGATTGTTTCGTGTCTGAAAAACAAAAAAACGCCGTGCGCGGAAATTAAACCAAAATTTTTGAAGTGACGCAAACACTTTATTTGCATCGACTTAGAACTTATCCCCTTAATCGAAACAAAAAAAATGGTAAATTTACTGCCACAAGGTGAACGTTTTGGACGTTTTATGATATAACGATGGAGTGAACGGTTTGAACGTTTTTATAAAGGGAGACCCTGAACATGATTGCCGAAACCATTACCTCGACTGCACGGCCGACACAAGCCGCACACCCGCAGCGGACGATTCAGCGGATGGAAGCAATCCTCATCCGCGAGTTGTCTTTCGTGCCGAACACGCAATTTCCTGAAACGCTAAAGCCCGACGCGTGGCGTGGATGTCACCGCGTTGATCAAGTCGAAGAAGACGGCCAGGGGCCCACCGTAAAACTGCGGCCCGGACTTCCAGCGCATCTGCTACGGCTATGCGAGGCGAGTCTGATGAGTGTGGAAGAAGAAGTGGCTGCATTTCGCCGGATGAACTATCTCAAATACTTTTACAATCACAAGAGAATGTTCCTCAATAACTCAACGGTGAGCGAAGAGCAACTCGATTTGATGGACGACCTGCTGGAACGTTATGAGAGGATTCGCAATGACATTGTCCGTTCCAGCATTCGCCTCGTCATCTCAATTGTGAAAAAGTATTGCACGCCTCACTGTGTATTCGATGATCTTCTGAGTGATGGTTATGTTTCGCTTTTGCGTGCCGTTGACAACTTCGACTTTGCTCGCGGCTTTCGCTTCAGTACCTATGCAACCCGAATTATTCATCGCGATCTGTGGCGGGCGATCGCCCGCGATCAGACATCACGAGCCCGTTTCAACACCGGAAACAATACGTTATTAGAGGGGCGTTCTGACACTGTGATTTCACTCGTTCATGAGCGTGACTCAAATCGCGTTGTCAGTATGATCGATCAACTACTTAACGGACTCGATGAAAGAGAACGTATGATTGTTTCTTCCCGATTCGGACTTGAGTCGAGTGGGGAAAAAGAAACGTTTTCTGCGCTGGGAAAGCAATTGGGTATTTCCAAGGAGCGGGTACGCCAACTCGCTGAGCGAGCGGTCAATAAATTACGCAACTCGGCACAGGAACTGGGGCTCGAGGAAGAGCAATGGATCGCCTGAATGAATTCCAATAACGAATAGAGAGACGCTCAATGGGATGGATTATTTTAGTAACCAACGCTGCGGCCACGCTCTCCCTGGTGGGTTTGATCTGGTTCGTGCAGGTGGTGCACTATCCGCTCATGGCGACGTTGCCTTCAAGTGAGGCGCCGCGCTACGCCGTCTCCCACCAGCGGCGAACGATGTGGGTGGTTGGCCCGCTGATGCTCGCAGAAGCGATAACAGGATTTTTACTCCTTGCGATCCATCCGGAGAGGGTCAGTCCGTTGGCGGCGACTGTGGGATGTTTGCTGATTCTCTTTATCGCCTACAGAACCTGGTGGATCCACCGGCCCCAGCATCATCGCCTCGCGCGCAAGCCGGATCCGAAGACATGTCGTGATCTTGTCCACACCAATTGGCTGAGAACCATTGCCTGGACAGCACGAGGAGGGCTCCTTCTCGTTTTAATTGCGTCCTGCATGTACGATTAGTTCGTCGTTGAGCCTTGGGAGCGGACCGATGGTTTTGCTCAACTGCGTTACCTCTTTTTATTTTGCCACAGAAAACGAACCTTCTATAACACCTTAACAACACCTTAACACCTTCCTCAGGAAAATATGGCCGCATCAGAAAACACACCTGTCTCGCAACCAGTGATCCTGCTTACCGGCACAACAGGTTATGTCGGGGGCAGACTTCTTAAGCGGCTCGAACAACGTGGCGTACCGATTCGCTGCATGGTGCGGCAGCCGGAGTTTCTCCGCAATCGGCTCTCTCCAGAGGTGGAGGTCGTTTACGGCGATGCAACGGAACCTTCAACGTTAGACGCTGCCTTAAAAGGTGTGGACACAGCCTACTACCTGATCCACTCGATGGGCGCGGCTGGAGATTTTGAGGAGCAAGATCGCTTCGCTGCGCAAAACTTTGCGAAGGCCGCTCACAGGGCAAAAGTCCGCAGAATCATCTATCTCGGTGGACTCGGTGTCGAAGGACCACAACTATCACCCCATTTACGCAGCCGGCAGGAAGTGGGTGCTATTTTACGATCTTCCGAGTGTGAAACGATCGAGTTTCGGGCTTCGATTGTCATCGGTTCGGGAAGTCTTTCCTTTGAACTTGTCCGCTCTCTTGTGGAGCGGCTTCCGGTGATGATCTGTCCGCGTTGGGTTCGTACCGAGGCGCAGCCAATCGCTATTGAAGATTTGCTCAGCTACCTGGAGGATGCGCTTGATCTTCCGCCGAGCAGTGGTGGGCATGTTTTTGAAATTGGTGGGCCCGATAAGGCCACGTATGGACAGATTATGAAGGAATACGCCAGGCAGCGTGGCCTACACCGATGGCTCCTATCTGTTCCGGTACTCACACCCCGTTTGTCCAGTTTATGGTTGGGTCTCGTTACGCCTGTTTACGCCCGCATCGGTCGAAAACTTGTCGAAAGCATGAAAAATCCAACGATTGTGCATGATCGAAGTGCAGAGAAATTTTTTTCTATTCGCCCGCGGTCGCTGCCAGGGGCGATCACCCGCGCACTGAAGCATGAGGATCACCAGATCGCGACAACCCGCTGGTCCGATGCCTCCTCGGCAGGGCTTGGGGTTAAAACGTGGGGTGGCGTTCAATTTGGGCCTCGAGTACTCGATTCCCGCCGCATTGAACTCTCTGTTTCGCCAACCGCTGCTTTCGGACCGATTCGCCGTATCGGGGGCACACAAGGTTGGTATTTTGCGAATTGGCTCTGGACGCTCCGCGGCTGGTTGGATTTGCTTTGCGGGGGCATCGGTCGCCGACGCGGGCGGCGAGACCCGGAACATCTTGCGGCCGGCGAAACCGTGGATTGGTGGAGGGTTGAGGAGTATGTCCCCGATCGACTCCTGCGCCTGGCGGCTGAAATGAAAGTCCCTGGTCGGGCGTGGTTACAGTTTGAAGTCACACCGACACAAACAGGAGTGGAAATCCATCAACTGGCAATCTTTGATCCTGTGGGACTTTTAGGGCGAGTGTATTGGTACAGCCTTTACCCGCTGCATGCGATTATCTTTCATAACATGCTCGCCCGGATCGGCCGTACCGCCTGCGCGGATGCCGCTATCGAGGCGACGCCCGCGCAGCCTACCCCGGACTCTTGCGAACACTCCGTTTAGCTGACCTTCGGCTGCCGTAATTGCCGGGATGCTCTTCTTGCCGCTGGTTGGCAACACCTCTCGATCTGCTGGCAGCGACAGCGAAGGCTGCGCGGTCTTGCTGGACTCAAAATAAATGTGGTTTCCGGTCTTTGCCCACCTTAAGCATCGTGAGGCCATCCGCTGGGCAAATGCCCTTGACCCAAAACAGACAGACCGCTAATTACGCCCCCACTTCTTCGTCCTTCTCCTAAAAATACCAGCGGGAGTCATCAGAACCATTGGCGCTGTCGTTCTATCGCCGAGGGTTCAGGTTAAAAGAGTGAAACTACATCAGACAGCATCGATCGCTGCATCAAAACAAGTCTGCAGGGCAGGCAACGGATACTTTGATTTACCCCAAATGAACATGCATCGCACAGAAAAATTCAAGTATTCGCCGCAAAAACGTTTTCTTACGTTAAGCGTTGTGCGCGTTGTGCGCGTTGTGCGGAGAGTATCCGGAGATCTTCGTTTGAAAATCCTGCCTGGAATGATCCCGCTTCTGCTTAGTGCTTCGCTGTTTATCTGTACCGGTGATCTTTCTGCTTCTCCCGGCGTGCAAAGTCTGCTGATTGCGAGCAGCCAAGGCCAACTTTTTCAGCGGCAGCCCAAGGAAGACCCATTCAAACCTGCGACAGAGAGCATTGATCGCCTCATGCAGGAGAAGAAACAGCAGGCCCGCGAACATCTCCGCCAGGCACGTGAAGGCTTGGCCCGCGGGAATCTCAAAGTAGCGATGTTCCATTGCAAGCGGGTTGTCGCACTCGAGGTCACATTTTCCAGCGGCGAAGATAATCCTGAAAAATTACTCGCCGACATCGACCAATTCAGAAAGTGGACCGCCGGTAATGCAGCGGCAAACGCCGAACGTCCGCTACCCGGTGTATTCTCCGAACCGAACACTGTGGCAATACCTGCCCGGCCCGAGGTGCGTCCTGCGACTGCCACGCTCAAGGCGGATGCGGTGCCTGGCAAGCAAACCCTTTACGAGCCACAAAACGATGCCACATTCAACCGTTCGGCTACCGCAAGCGAGAATGATTCCCTTTTTACACCCCCCACCGTTGGCTCGCAGTCGCCGCTACCGAATACCACCCTTCCTTCAAGTCGCGTCAACGGATTGCGCACAAATGACTTACAAATGACTCCGACCAGAACATCCTCCTCCCTGCTGGCAACGCCGCGGGGCAGTGCTGATCGTTCGCCGGGTACGATCGTATTGACGCCGGAATCGAAAAGCAAAGAGCCTGCCCTGACCAGTCAGGAAAAGCAGAGCAAAAAGTTCTTAGAGGAAACAGGGCAAGCCGAAGAACGACTCCGGCAGCAGGTTATGGCCGAGGTCGCAAGGCAATCCCGTAAGGCGCTCGATCTGCGGGCTGACGACCCCGTGGGCGCAATCGGAGCGATGCAAAAAACGCGAGCGATGATCGAAGAATCTTCCTTGAGTCGCGAAGACAAGAAGGTTCTGCTCGGACGCGTCGACCGCCTTCTGGCCGAAATGGAAAAATATGTCCAACGCCATCGCACAGAAATTGAACTCGATGCGAGCAATCAGCAGGTGCTCGATGACCTCGCCAGAAATCGCGATTATCGGGTCGAAGTTGACCAACGCCTCGCCACACTCGTGGATGAATACAATAAATTGCGGAATGAGCAGCGATTCTATGAGGCGGAGGTAAAAGCGAAGCAAGCGCGCACGCTCGCTCCGGACGAACCGGTTGTCACTCAGATGTTTGAGGAAATCCGATTCTACCGGCGGGTGATGAATAATCAGGATTTGCGTGAGGAAAAAGACGAGGCCGTCTGGGCGACACTCAATGCCGTCGAATTTGCCGGCGTACCTTTTGGCGACGATCGCAATCCGATTCAGTTCATTGATCAGGGCGATTGGAAAAAACTGTCCGAAAGACGTGCGCAATTTTCGGGCGACCAGGATCGCAAGCGGCATCCGGCAGAATTGGAAATTGAAAAGAAACTCAATACGCCCGTTTCGCTGAAGTTTAAAGATGCTCCGCTGAGTGAAGTCACGGAACATATCGGTAAGGTGGGAGACATCAATATCTACGTCGATCCTGAAGGCCTCGCCGAGGAAGGCGTACACAGTTCGACTCCGGTCACGATTGACTTAAGTCAGGAAATTTCACTGAAAAGTGCGCTTAATCTGATCCTCAGTCCGCTCCACCTGGATTATGTCATCCAAAATGAAGTTCTTAAAATCACGAGCGAGCAACTCCGGGATCGGAATGTCTACTCCAAAACGTACAACGTTGCCGACCTCGTGCTTCCGATTCCCAACGCACCGGAACACAGTCAACTAGGCCTCCCCGCTTCCCTGGCCCGCGGTTATGAGCGGACCAACAAAAACCTTGCCGGGGCCAATGGATTTCGTCCATCCCAAATGAGTGTTTCCACCGACGTGGGTGTTCCCGGACTGACAAGTAGCGGTGAGGTTCCCAAAACCACACTGGCCCAAACATCCGGAAATTACGCGCGTACCGGCCAAGGTGGTGGTGCGGGCCAAGCCGATTTCGAGCAGCTGATTACGTTGATTACGACCACCATCCAGCCCGATACGTGGGACGAACTCGGAGGCGAAGGCCGGGTCGCAGAGTTCGAAACGAATATGAGCCTGGTCGTCAGTCAGACCCAAGAGGTCCACGAAGAAATTGCCGATCTGCTCGAGCAGTTGCGGCGGTTGCAGGATCTCCAGGTCACCATTGAGGTCCGTTTTATCAACCTGCGCGATAATTTCTTCGAGCAAATCGGGATCGATTTTGATTTAAACATCGACAGCAATGTCAGCGACAATAACCTGCCGAATAACGACAGCGGTCGAAGTACCACCATCGGCCTCGGTTTCGATACCGGCGGAATGCCAACGAATCAAAGAGCCGCGCCTGCCAATCCGATTTCCAACCTGGTCAACGGGGCCAACGATATCCAGATTCGCCAGGGTAGCTTCGCCGCGGTCCAACCTGGATTCGGAGGCTATGCGGCCAACACGGCGACCACCATGGGTATCGCCATTCTCAGTGACCTCGAAGCTTATTTCTTCGTCCGTGCAGTGCAGGGCGATAAACGAACCAATATTCTTCAGTCGCCCAAGGTTACGCTGTTCAACGGACAAGCGGCGAGCGTGTCGGACCAGGTCCAACAGCCGTTCGTCACCAGCGTCACACCGGTGGTGGGCGACTTTGCCGCTGCACAAGCTCCGGTGATTGTCGTGCTGGCTGAAGGGACTTCCCTTTCGGTTCAGGCAGTTGTCTCCCCCGATCGTCGCTACGTCCGCTTGACGCTCGTACCGTTCTTCAGTGAAATCCGCGATGTGAATGAGTTCACTTTCGAGGGCAGTAGTACCAGCACCGAAGACCGAACGGACTCCAACGAAGAAACGGCAGCTGGCGGAACCGCCAATTCTTCGAGCAATAACTCAAGAAACTTTACGCAGGGGACAACTATTCAATTGCCGACTTTCGCCTTTACCACCGTCACCACCACCGTCAGTGTGCCGGACGGTGGTACCGTCCTGCTCGGCGGTGTTAAAAGACTGGATGAACAGCGCGATGAAATTGGTACTCCCTTCTTAAGCAAATTGCCCTATGTAAGCCGCCTCTTCAAGAATGTTGCCATCGGTCGACAGACCGAGAGCCTGATGCTGATGGTCACCCCCAGAATTATCATCCAGCAGGAAGAAGAGGAAATACGTGGAATCGCACCACCCTAAAGCAGAGACCGCCTGGTGGAGCCGGTGCTTTGGGGCCCTGGCCGGGGGCTTCGGCGGATTGGCTGTGGGACTTGGCGCCTACCGCGCCCACGGCTTGAAGAACGCACTGCAGGCTGCAGGCGTCGACCCGATCGAAATCACCGATCGCGTTGCGAATCTGGGAATTGCCGTGGAGTATACGCTGATTCACGTTGTCGCGATCGTTGCTCTGCTTGCGATGAAGGAACTTCGGTTTCGCTACATGCCTTGCCTCGCTTTCTCGTGCGGCATCCTGCTCTTCAGCGGTTCGCTCACGCTGCACACAGTCTGCAGGTACAGCGTGCCCCCCTTGCTCCCACCTGCCGGTGGCATACTTCTGATTCTGGGGTGGCTGAGTTTGATTGTTCTGGCCTGGATCGGACCGGGTGCAAAACAGCCTGCAAACTGCTAGCCTAAAGCGTGAAACAAACGTTTCTTACGCTGCCTCCATGCTCCTGCTGAGTGCTACGTATGCCCCGGACCAATGCCTACGCTCTGGTTTTTACCTCGGTATTTTTTCTGCTTTGTTATGCGCAGATCACCCCGATTTCGACTGCCCGCAATCTCGGCGCCGTTCTGGAAATCATTCAACAGAAAGGACTCCATTCCCCGAGTCAAAAAAAACTGTTTGGTGTCGCCGTCTCCGCAATGGCCGAATCGCACGACCAGCACTCAAGCTACATTCCGCCGACAACCAGCGATCGCTACCTACGCGTCCTCGACCAAGAGCTCAGTGGCATCGGTATCAGCGTAAAAAAAGATGCCTCGACGGAAGATCTGTTTGTACAAACGCCGATTATCGGACAGCCGCATCCTGCCTACGACGCGGGGATGCGCACCGGCGATCAGATCATAAGCGTTGCGGGCAAGCCTGTTCGAGGGCATCGGCTTGCTGAGATCACCACCTGGATCCAGGGCGAGCAAGGGACGGAGGTGGTCATTGTCGTCCGGCATGCCGACAGTCAAGAAGAGGTGCCACTGCGGGTAAAGCGTGCAAATATTAAGGTCGACTCTGTCCTCGGCGTCTACCGGAACGGAGCTACCGCGTGGAATTTTTTTCTGCCCTCTGAGCCGAATATTGCCTACTTTCAAATCACGGATTTTGGCGATCGGACAGTCACAGAACTTCGCAACGCACTCGCGACGATAGAAGGAGCCAACCGACTTGAGGGCATCATCATTGATCTTCGCGATAATGCAGGAGGTTATCTCTCAGCGGCCGTCGATACCTGTGACCTCTTTCTCGCCTCCGGCAATATTGTCACCACCCGTGGACGGGGGGGCTCGGTGGGCGAAACGTACGATGCCGACCCGGGAGGATTGTGGTCGGAGATTCCGCTGGTGGTACTGATCAATGGCGAAAGTGCGAGTGCGAGCGAAATTTTTGCAGCCTGCATGCAGGATCATCGAAGGGCAACGATTGTCGGCGACCGCTCTTTCGGCAAGGGCTCGGTCCAGCAGATCATTCCGCTCCCTGACGGTGGTCTCCTGAAACTGACCACCGCGAGCTACCATCGACCGAGTGGCGAAAACATCCACCGTCGACGCACGATGGGTGAGGAGGAAACCTGGGGGGTGCAACCCGACGCCGGATGGCAGGTGATCGTTACCGAGGTGGAGGCGAACCGCAGGCTCGATGCACGGGCAACTCAAATTGCAGTGCCCACCGTCGCATTGAGCCCCCAAAACGAGAGGGCCACTGAGGCAGATCCTGCACTGCAAAAAGCCATCGAAGTCCTCCGGGGAAAAACCGAGTCGCCCACTGCCACCGAGTAAGGTGCCCGCGCAGCGCGCCGAGCACCGGTAAGCTTGATGCAGTTTGCCTAACCATTCGGGCAGTGCTGCCAAAATTGAAAAAAATGCATTTATTGCCAGGGGATGCACGCTCGCGCGGGGGAAATAATTGCCAATTTAGATCACCTTATTTCCTTACGCTGAAATAGGTTACTAACTTTTCTCTTCTTTTTTTCTCGGCAGCAACTCAATTGGCCCAAGAAATGCATATGTGTTGATGTGTTGTTTGGCCGAAAGCGGCCGGACCAGAGGCATTATTGACAACTGCATGTATCGAAAGAGGAACAGGAGGCAACCCATGGATGAACGTCGCATACTACAAATGACCATTCCGACATCTCCGCACATCGATGCGGAAAATCTCGGCAACCACACGACCTTACTCGAGGAGTATGATCCCTATATCGCGGGGCTGATTCGCAATCTTCAGCGTGAAGTCCGCGTGGAACGGAATCGGGCCTACAACCGGATTCCACATACCACCTCCTAAGGGCATTCATCGATCGGCCGATAGGGACTGTCTCCTCCAATAAGGGGCGTCCCCGCGGCCGGTGGCCCGCCAGAGGCTAGGTACCAAGCCGGACGGCTCTCTGGCCACTGGGTTTCTGGCCACTGGGTTTCTGGTTACCAGACTTCTGGTGACACTGCAATCGATGGGCGGCAGCAGATAAATCCGCTTGTTGGGCCAATCGTCGCAGATGCGCCGCAATAAAGAATGATCCGGTGACGCAGACTGCCCCGCCCCCAGCCAAGCGGTCACGGGCAACGTTCCAGGCTGCGTTGGGATCGTGCTGCACCTCCCACGTGATGCCTTCCCGACCTGATTTGGTATTGATCTGCTGCACAATCTCCGCCAGATGGTGCGGATCTGCGGCCCGACTACTGCCGGGGTACCGCGTCAAAATCACATGATCAAATCGCGGTAGCAGTAGCCTCAACATCCCTTCCAGATCTTTATCGACGGAACTGGAAAAGAGAAGTATTTGCGAATCTCCAAAAGCAATTTCCTCGAGCGTATCGAGCAGCGCCCGGATCGAAGCCACGTTATGCGCAGCATCGATCACCAAGAAGGGATTTCTGGAGATCAGTTCCACACGACCGCGACAGCGGACCTCCGCCAGAGCCCGCCGAACAACACGGTCATCCCACTTCCAACCGTCTGCCGAGAGCAAATCGAGCGTAGTAAGGGCCAACGCGGCATTCTGCGCCTGATGGCGTCCGAGTAAACCTAATTGCATACCGGTCCGAGATTTTAAGGAACTTTGACGGGCCTTGTAGTCGAATGTTGCGTGCAGCTCGTTGCCGATCGGTGCCGTGTACGCCACAACGCCGAAGTCGCGATCCATTTCCAGTAAGGGCGCTGCGCACGCTGCCACTCTTGATGCAATCACGTGCCGCGCTGCCTCCTCGGTCACCCCACTGACAACCGGAACACCCTGCTTGATAATACCGGCTTTTTCGTTCGCGATTTGGGATAATGTATCGCCAAGTTCACGGGTGTGATCGAGACTGACGCTCGTAATGACCGTTACGGCAGGCCGACAGATATTCGTCGAATCGAGTCGCCCCCCCATGCCCACTTCGAGTATCGCCAAATCCACTTTTCGCCGCGCGAAATAAAGCATGGCAACCGCAGTGGCGACTTCAAAGTAAGTGGGGCCCACTACGTTCGGTTCTCGATCCATCGCTTCGACAATCGACTGCAATTCCAAGAGAAGATCGGCCAGGTCCGTCGGGCGAACCGGTTGCCCGTCAATCACAAACCGCTCTTCGACAGCATCCAGGTGGGGCGACGTGTAGAGCCCCACCCGGTATCCGCTTGCACTGCAAATGGCCGCCAGCATGGTAGCCGTGGAACCTTTGCCCTTTGTCCCCGCGATATGGACGGCAGGAAATACGTTTTGGGGATTATCAAGTCGGCTGAGTAATTCTTGCATGGAGGCAAGGTGAAATGCTTTGGCGTCGGTCTGGGGCCCGCGCTCGTGATCCTCACGACTCGTCAGAAACGCCATCGCTTCACGATAGTGTGATCCACACCGGTTTATGTTCATCAACTTTGCCTAAAAACTTTTCGATCCGTTGGCCTGATCGATGTCCAGTATCGATTTTGCAGACCTTCGTGGTAGATATTGTTTTTATCTCTTGAAGAGAAGAAACTCCAGACCCGCTTGAATCGAAGAAAAAACACGCAACCAGCCCGTTGGTGGCGAGAGGTGGGTATAAGCAAAATAAGTAAGGCTGGGAAAAGGAAACGTTCCCGTTGTTAGATTTTTTTCGGCGTCCTTTTCCCTATTTTCCGCAGCGCATCGATCGCTGCCGTTTGTGTATCGACCGAACGTGCAATCTCTGTATCCTCTTCGGGTGCTCTATCCTTCAATGCCGATGCTTGACTCGCGCAGTCTCCCTCTTTTAATTCTGCCTGGCTTTTCCCGGGCAGCACCGCTTTACTGGAGACGCTTTGCTGTGCATCGTTTTTTTGCGGCACTTGAGGATCTCCTGGAGAAGCATCGTGCATCTGCTGCGGGTCCAGTGCATCGCTCCAGTCATCGATAATTTCTTCCGGTTGTCGAATCCGCTGCGCTTTTCCTGCGGTATTTTTTTGCGTTTGCTCCGGCGCCTTACGGTCATCCAATGGAACACCGCTCAGCTGGACGAGAAATTGCAGCGGCCCCACACTCAGTAGACTTCCCGTGTGGAGTTCCTGTTCACGCAGCACCCGTGTGCCATCGACGTAGGTGCCGTTCTTACTGCTGAAATCAATCACCGCAATATAGTTTTCTTCGACAATCAATGCGCAGTGATGGCGACTCACCACATCGCTATTGCAGCGGAGATGACAATCGCGATCGCGACCGATGATAAATTTGGGGACCGACACATAGACTTCATCACCACTACGTGCGCCGCCAACAACGATGAGTTTTAGTTGCACCTGCCGTTCTCCTCACACTAGCAGTTGCACCCTACTGGCCACGTGCAACATGAGCATGACAAAAAGCGGATAGAAACGCAAACATTTTGCAAATATCTGCTATTTCCTACGCACGGTCCAACCAATGGGTTCTGCCTCTTTACGGCCCTAAGACATCTCCAATACTGTCCCGGCCCTGGCGGGTCGAGAGCGCCTGCCAGACCAATTTGTCGACGTCGTCTTCAATCGCCAGCACCGATCCGGAAGCGGTGACGACATTCACCAGACCAGGATGGTGGCTTCGAGCGGTCACCGCAGCATAGGTAATGCCTGTCTCCGAATTCCCCTCTCGCTGGCTGTTAAAATCGACGTCGTCGTAAGTCTTTTCGGTTTCCTCGTCTGTGTGAGAGACCAGCGTATTGGGTGGAAAGGTTGCAGTAAACCCAGTCTGATGCACACGTCCATCGACCCATTCGGTGTGTCCCGAATTCGTCTTAAAATTTCCGCCTAAACCGGCGATCTCCGACGGTTCGGTCGGTGGTGTCGCATCTCCGCCACCGCCGTCTCGCAAATAGGGATTATAGGTTTTGACTTCGCTCAGCAGGAGCGTTCTGCTCAGCCCATCGCGAACTTCCCGGACGCGTGTGCCGCGATTCGGGTGAAACATGCCGTCGCCGCCGGTTTGCGTGTTCGGATCCCACACCTTCCACGTCCCCATATTGACGGCGTAATTGATTGGGGCATACGTCACGCCACTCGACTGCCGCAGTTCGGTATTCCGTTCGGACGGGCAGTTCAAAATGGGTACGCGGTGCCCTGCGATCGACATGCCCTCAAACAAGACCTCTTTGTAGGATTTTGAAAAATCGATGTTCTCGTAGAGATATCCTTGGTCCAGAAACGGAGTGATCAACGCCTGTGTCGACCACCCTCCCTCACCGTATCGACCCGGCGGAAACGATCCCCGACCCGATTCATAGGTCTGCATGGCCAGGCCGAGTTGTTTCAGGTTACTTTTACAAAGACTCGCCCGCGCCGATTCCCGGACACTGCCCAGAGCGGGAAGCAGCATGGCCACCAGGAGCCCGATGATGGCAATCACGACCAGGAGTTCAACGAGGGTAAAACCTCGTGCTGTATGCTTGCATCCATGTTGTTTTTCATTCCGCCTAAAAAGAAGTGTCATCTTGTATTCTCCGCTGGCTTAATCACAAGGCTTGCTGACTGATCGGAATCAAATTGGTATTGAGACTCAATATCATTAATGATCAGAATACGAAGATAATATGTAATTCCTCAGCGGTCAAGTGGAGTGGGTTTCTTTTACACTTTTTTTGTCGAACGTATTGGCGTCCCTGCCGGACCCGCTTCGCGGCCGTCTTCCGGAATGTCTGAATGCTTGTTCCTGTTGCAGCGGAACCCTATATTCCAATCCTTTCGGTGCAAGTTTTTCCGCATTCCCTTTCGCCCCTTCCCAGATGGAGCGCAGCCGATGGTATCCCCGACCAGCCCCAACGTGGTCATCGAAACCCGGAACCTTTCCAAGGTGTACCGGGATTTTTGGGGCCGCCAAAAAGTGAGGGCCTTGCGGGCGCTCGATTTAACCGTGGAGGAGGGGGAAATTTTTGGTCTCCTCGGTCCGAACGGGTCGGGAAAATCGACCACCATCAAGATTCTTCTCGGACTTCTTTTTCCGACCGGTGGCGATGCGTTGGTCTTTGGTCAGGAAGCCACGGAAGTCTCCAAAAACAGTCGGATCGGCTACCTCCCCGAAGAATCGTACCTTTATCGATTTCTCAACGCCCACGAAACGCTCGATTTCTACGGACGGCTGTTCAATATGCCTGCGCGGGAACGCCGCGATCGCAGTAAACAACTGATCGAAAGCGTGGGACTCTCGGCAGCTGCCCGACGGCCGCTGAAAGAATACTCCAAAGGCATGACGCGTCGCATCGGACTTGCGCAGGCACTGATCAACGATCCCGATTTGATTCTGCTCGATGAACCGACCAGCGGACTCGATCCGATCGGTACCAAGGACATGAAAAACATGATCCTCGGCCTCAAGGAACAGGGCAAAACGGTCGTCCTCTGCTCGCACCTCCTTGCCGATGTGCAAGACGTTTGTGATCGGATTGCCATTTTGCATCAGGGGGAACTGAAGGAACTCGGTCGCGTGGATCACTTGCTCCGCAAACAGAACCTTACGCAAATCCAATCGACCGAACTCACTCCTGAGGTCGAAAAAGAAGTCTGCGATTTGATCCGTCAGCGGGGCGGCACCGTTCTCTCGACCGAGAATCCAACCAGTACGCTCGAAGATCTCTTCCTTTCGATTGTCGAAGAAAGTGATGCCAAACCGGGCAAACGTGCCGCGACTGAGCGTCGTGCCGAGAACCGAGAATAAGGCTCCAAGCAAACGTTATGGTCATTGAAAAACCGATTCTACCCACGTGGGAATGGCTCTGGGGAGGAACCGGTGCGGAGGTACCCGGCGCATTTTCTGAGTTTTTCAGAGTTGCCATCATTCTGATCCTGCTGGGGCTGATCCTAGGCCTGCTGGTGAGCGTCTTCCGCTACGGACCCGGACGCGGTGGGCGCAACTACCTGCGGGTACTCCGGCAGGCACCCCGCGACCTGCTCGGCATTTCGCTCCGTCGCGTGCTGGGGCTTGCCGTATTGGCCATCCGCGAAGCGTTCCGCCGAAGAGTTTGGGTGGCCCTCTTACTCTTTTTTGTCGTGCTCATGTTTGCCAGTTGGAATCTGGCCCCCAACAGCGATCAACCGGCCGTGATCTACCTGAATTTTGTCCTTACCGCCGCGACCTACATCATGCTTCCAGTGGCGGTTTTCACGGCGGCATTCAGCCTGCCCCAAGATATCAAAAACCGTACGATCTACACCGTGGTCACCAAACCGGTTCGGCCAAGTGAGATTGTTCTCGGTCGGATCTTGGGTTTCTCGATCGTCGGCACAGCGTTGCTCCTGGCGATGGGAGTGTCAAGTTATATTTTTGTCGTTCGTGGACTCGATCATACCCATGCGGTGACCGACGAAGATCTGCTCGCCGAAACACATCGTGGTCGCGTGGTCCGCTATGAGGGTGAAACGAGCAACAACGATCGCCACCGACATCCAGTCGAGATCGAGGCGCGAGGCTTTTATCCGGAAATCGAACTTTCCTCTGCCGCACGCATCACCCGCGTGGGTCCCTCGGCCGCGGCGGTCGGCCTTCGCGTGGGCGATCAGGTGACAGCAATCGACGGGGAGACCGTTTCGGGTAAAAGCATCGGCAAAGCCATGCGGACCCTTGCCGGTCAGGCGATGAGCAATGTCGAGCTTTCGCTCAAACGAGCGGGGAAATCGCTTGCGTTGAAAGTCCCGCGGACTATTCTCGAAACATTCAGTGGCACCAATCGCGGGCATAAGCATCGCATCGTGGCGCGACAGCCTGCGTCTTCACAGGCCGCAGCAACGTATGCGGTGGGACCGGCGGAGGGCATGTTCCTGGCCCGCGTGCCGCATTACGGGTCGCTGCGGTTTCGTGACAGTAAAGGCGATCCGAAAGATTCGCGCACCTGGACCTTCAACGAACAGGGCGTCAATGTCGGCAAGATCTTCTCATACCGCAGCTACATCCGCGGCAATACGCTTGCGGCAGCCATCTGGACATTCGACGAGCTTACGCCGGCGAAGTATCCCAACGGTCTGGACCTCGATGTCAACATTCGCGTTTATCGCAGCTACTTAGGAAAAATCGATGCGCCGATTGTCGGCAGCCTTTATGTCCGCAACCCCGACACCGGCAAACGAAGTCGGGAACAGATTTTTTCGGGAAAAGAATTTACAATCGAGCGGATGCACGTTTCCCGGAAAGTCTGGAGCCTGGACGATGAACTGATTGATCTTTTTGCCGATGAACTCGTTACAGCCGACGGACGGACGGAGGTCTGGATCAACTGCATCGATCCGGGCCAATACTTCGGGATGGCCGAAGCGGATGTTTACATCCGCGCCGGCGATGCTCCGTTCACGCTGAATTTTATCAAAGGTTTTCTGGGGATCGAACTGCAGATCATCCTGGTCACAGCCCTTGCTGTCTTTTTCAGCACCTTCCTCAGTGGACCGGTCTCGACCCTACTGTCTTTCACGACCGTTTTACTAGGGTTCAACAAAGATTTCCTCCAGCGGGTCGTCCAAAGCGTGCTCCATCCGGAAGTCGCCCGTCAGGCGGTTGCCTACAAGCGGGTGTACGGTGGTGGACCGATCGAAGCCGCCTACCGCATCCTATTGCAACTCAATATCACTTCAGAACTGGAGGCAAACCCGCTCACCTCAGCGATCAAGGTCATCGATCAACTGCTCATGTACGTGGTCAACAACATTCTCCACCTCCTGGCCGATTTTGAACAGTTTCTCGAGGTGCAATATCTCTCCTACGGTTATGATATACCGTGGGACATGTTGATTCAGCACAGCTTTTCAGTGCTTTCATTCCTCCTTGCCACGTATGTCCTCGGTTACTTCATCCTCAAATCGAGGGAACTAGCCCAATGAACCAACGTCGCCTTTTTCAACGAAAGATTATTTTCTTTGCGTTGATCTGCGCGCTGCTTTTTCCGCTGTTTGCCTTAAGTCAGCCCGCAACAACCAAGAGCGCCGGGGGGCAACTCGCCCAGTTGCGCGCAAAGTATAAACTTTCTGAGGCAGATCTCGGTCAGATCGATCCGACCAGCGTGAGCATGAAACTGGCAACCTTCGGTCTGCAGGGTGCGGCCACGAATCTGCTCTGGTCGCGTGCAATCCGCTACAAGGAACGCGAAGACTGGACCAACTTCGATGCAACGCTCGAACAGATCACCAAACTCCAGCCACACTTTGTCGAAGTCTGGGATTTCCAGGGCCATAACGTGGCCTTCAACATCTCGGTCGAGTTCGACGACTACCGCGACAAGTATCGCCACATTATCAAGGGTTTCAATCTGCTCAAGCAAGGCATCCGCTACAACGAGAAAGAAGCGCGCCTCCTGCGACGTCTGGCAGATTATATCGGGTTGAAAATTGGTCGCTCCGATGAGAAAAAATATTTCCGGCCGCTGTTCGCGGCCGATCGCGATTACCACGCACCGCCCCGCGACCAGAACCCGCTGACCGGCACCCGCTACGAAGATCGACCCGAAAATCTGACCGACAACTGGCTGATTTCCAAATGGTGGTATCAGCAGGCCGAAGATCTGATCGATAGCGGTGTGGCAGCGATGAGCACCATGAACCCCTTCTTGGTCCACTCCGAACCGCCGATGCAACAAATGCAATATGCCCGTGCCCTAGAAGAAGATGGGCATTTCAACGATGAAATGCGCGATGCCTGGAAACAGGCTGCCCGCGAGTGGCTCGCCTACGGCCTCCGCCCGATTCTGACATCGCTGGGCTTCGAAGTGAAACTCGAAGACGTCGATCGACTCAAGCAGAGCGCGACCAAGCCTATAAAGATCTCATGGCTATGGAACCGGGACTTCTTGAAAAACTCCGCAAGCAGCGTGTGGCCGAACTCCCCGAGGAAGACCGAAAAGCCCTGGATAAAAAACCAGCAGACCGCAACGCCGAGGAAACCAAGCTGGCAAGTGAGGCGAAGCGAAAAACAATCGTCACGCTGGAAGATGTCGCCCGAGCGACCGATCTCAAACAGCGAAGCCAAGCGATCAAACTTGCCCAAAAATACTTCGACTACGCAGCCCGTTACCGTGTGGCCAATCAGTACAAGAACATGACCATCAACTACGGCTACTGGAAAAATCGGGCCGAAACGGAGCAGACGGCGGAACTGATGCGTGTGCGTCAATTGCTTTACCAGGCCGACCAATCATTTCGCGATTCCGATATTCCCTCGTCCGAAAAAGAATACCGCGAGGCGTTTGCTCTCTGGCGAGAAATACTCGACGCCCATCCAGAACTCCTCGAAGAAGAAACCTTCGTCGAGGATTTAAAAGAAGAGATCGATCGCTACCGGGATCTATTGGCACAAGTGCATGAAGACCGCAGTCGCCATTTACCGGATGACTTTCCCTTGCTCGATGTGCTCGAAAAGTCAGGGCCACCCTCTCCCGTACCGGGCGGTTAAAGATTACGGAGTAACGCGCACATAAACAGGCGTGTCCTTTCGGCAATCCAACGGTGGCGACTCGCCCGCGGTCCGGCAACGTTGAGGACCTGAATGCCCTGCAGCAACATCCAGCCGGTGACCGACTGCCGCTGTTTTTTTTCAGCCGCCGCGTCACTTTGGCTCTCGGCGAAATCTACCAGATGGTAGGGTCGACCGCAGCAGATGGCCCAATCGAGAGTCCACTTTGTGCCCCCGGTGGGCAGACCACAACAAAAAATTAGCGTGCCGTCCGAGTGCACCACGTTCCGCCGCGTCCGCACACGATAGTCGGCCGACTTAGTAGGGCGCAATAAATACTGCGCGGAAATCGGGCCATCCTCTGCACGGCGACCACGGGGGCACCAACCACGGTGTGGCAAGCCCACAGCGAGCGCCGCATCGAGCGCACCGCGATCGACCCCCGACTGTCCACCGGAGACGATTTCTTTTACCCGGGGCGGCCACCGGGAGACGGTTCCGTTTGCCGGTAACGGAAAAATCATTGCCGTGCCTGCCGTGCTGCAACACGAAACTTCGCGCTGCGGGAACGCGGGTTCTCAGCCACTTCCTGCTCCGAAGCGACCAGGGGTTTGGGCGTGAGCACCTCGAGGCGGGGATCTTCCCGGAAACCATTTTTAACGAGGCGATCTTCGAGCGAGTGAAAGCTGATCACGGCCAGTCGTCCTCCCGGGGCGAGATATCCGGGCAGCCGCTCAAGCGCCACTTCGAGCCACTTGAGTTCTTCGTTCACGGCAATCCGCAAGGCCTGAAAGGTTCGGGTGGCCGGATCGATCCGCGGGCGGCCTTTGAGCCGGGGGGTACTGGCCCGGACGATCTGGGCCAATTGCTCGGCGGTGCGAATCGGTTGTTTCTCCCGTTGCTGCACGATCCGCCGCGCAATCCGGCGGCTGTGTCGCTCTTCGCCGTAGCGGTAAAGAATGTCGGCCAGGGGTCGCTCGGCGAGTCGGGCCAGTAGTTGCCAGGCGGGTTGTCCGCTGGAGGGATCGAACCGTAGGTCGAGCGGTCCGTCTGCCGCGAAGCTAAAACCGCGGTGGTGGTCGGCCAGCTGATCACTCGAGAGCCCCAGATCGAGCAGGATGCCATCGACCTGTGTGAGTTTGAGTTCGGCAAGCACTTCCGGCAGGTCGGCATAGTTGGCATGGGCCACGGCCACCGGCAGGCCCTGCAACTGCTCCTCGGCTCGGGCGACCACGGACGGGTCGCGATCGAGCCCGACCACCAGACCGTCTTTACCGACTTTCTCTGCCAGCAAGCGGGTGTGCCCGCCCCCACCGAGCGTGCCATCGATAAATGTGCCGCCCGGCTGCGGCGCGAGCCACTCGATCACTTCCTCGGGGAGGACCGCTTGGTGGACGCTCGCTGCCATGGATGCGCTTCCGGATTGAAACTTCGCCGAGCATCAACTTACCGCAAAACCGCGAATCTGGGCAGCGGCAAGATCGTTATACGGCTGGCAGATTGCCCGCTGCGCAAAAAGAGTCCCACACGCGGGCACTTCCGTGTGCCCAAGTGCGGGTGGGTGCCCGCAGCAGGGTTGCAGGACAAACCTGCTACTTATGTTCGTTCTCGAGGTACCTCCGTGACCTTTTTTTACGGCAGCAGGGAATCGATGCTCCGCATCGACGACCCGCAAGTGTCGATAGGTGGCCGCTAATCGACAATTTACTACCGCTCGAGACCGAACCAACGGACGGACGATCCATGATTTGAATAATGAGACACCGCTTACTGACTCCATTCAGACGCATTGCGTTATGTCCCCTGCTCTTTCGAAAACGCCGATTCGGCCAACTCGTCGTAGCGGTCGCGCCGCTGGGTGGTGTAGGTTTCCCACTGCGTGGTGTCCCACAGTTCCAGATGGTCCCCCACACCGACCAGCACCATTTCGCTGCCGAGTGAGGCCCACTGGGATAATTCGGGCGGAATGCGCAAGCGTCCTTGCTTGTCGATTTCACTCCGCCGCGCCTGGGCGTAAAAAAGCCGCCCAAAAGCCCGGACATCACGTCCGGTGGGGGAGGCAGTGGCAAGTCGGTCGGCAAGGTGGACGAACGAAGACTCGTCGTAAATTGCCAGCGATCCATCGGTACCGGGTGCCACGTAAAAAACTCCCCCTGAAACGTTTCCCCAAGCTGCTCTCAACTCTTTGGGAATCGTCACGCGTTGTTTGTCGTCCATCGCGCGGTGGAAGGTGCCGGTCAGCAACATCGATTTGACGCTCGTCTCTGCTCGGGGTCGCCATCCATTTGGACCCGTCGAGCGTCTTTGCTTTGCCCGGGATCCAACCCGGGCCTGCCAACCATCTTTCTACCACTTTCCACCACTCTTAACCACATGGCACCAAATGTACCCGCGAACAGGGTTTCGTCAAGCGGATTTTTTCGCTCATTTTTAAGGGGAAAACGTGGAATGCGTCCTAAAAAGGGCGTGGATTGCAGGTCAAAAGAAATTTCCATTTTGTGCCACACTGTTCGGGGATCTCCACACCAACCATCCCTTGGGGGTCTGCCGCCGCCACACCCAGCATCTTGTGCAGCGCGTTGAAGTTCCCCTGTTCGATGGGTGCGGCGCGTACCGCCAACGCGGAAGACCCGATACACTTTTCGCATGAGCCAGCTCGATCCCTACGATTACACACTCCCCAAAGAGCAGGTTGCCCAGCAGCCGCTCGCGTGCCGCTCCGATGCCCGCTTGATGGTGGTCGACCGCAAGCGCGATTCGATCGCGCATCACTATGTCCGCGACCTGCCGCAGTTGCTCCGTGCCGGTGACTGCTTGGTGCTCAACAACACCCGGGTGGTGGCCGCCCGGTTGGTGGGAAAGCGAACCCTCACCGGCGGCCGCTGGGAGGGTTTGTTTCTCGAAGCAGATACAAGCGGTTTGTGGAAGGTGCTAGGCCGCACGCGGGGTAAGATCCAGGCCGGCGAATCGGTGCAGCTGACCGATCGCGAAGGCCGGCCCGGTCCCAAGCTCACGCTCATCACGCAAGAGAGTGACAGCAGTTGGATCGTACACACCTCTGTTGAAGGTGACCCCTACCAGATACTTGAGCAGGTTGGCCGCACGCCACTGCCACCCTACATTCGCGGCGGGGAAATGCTGCCCGAAGACGAGAGCCGCTACCAAACCGTCTATGCACAGCATCCCGGCTCGGTGGCAGCCCCCACGGCCGGATTGCACTTTACTGAATTGCTGCTCGATCAGCTGGCCGCTGCCAAGATCCAAAGAGCCGAGGTCACCCTGCACGTAGGCACTGGCACGTTCCGGCCGATTGCCAGCGCAACGCTGAGCGAACACGTGATGCATAGCGAATGGGCCCAGGTGTCGACCACCACTGCCGCAACGCTCACAGCCGTCCGCGCCGCAGCGCACCGGGTGGTGGCCGTAGGCACCACCTCGGTGCGAGTGCTTGAGACGGCCGCCGCCGGTGGCACGCCCGGTGTGCTTAGTGCGTTGGAGGGCCCGACCGATTTATTCATTCATCCGCCCTACTCCTTCCAAGTGGTCGATGCACTGCTGACCAACTTTCACCTGCCCCGCACCACGCTGCTGGTGCTGGTCCGCACCTTCGGGGGCGATGCGCTGATCCGCCGCGCGTACCAGGTGGCGGTCGAGGAGGAATATCGCTTTTACAGCTACGGCGATGCGATGCTCATTCTCTAGGCGGCTCTAGGCGGCTCTAGGTGGCGTAGGTGGCGTAGGTGGTGTAGGTGGCGACCTGCCAGACCGGCTCACCGCGGGGTATACTGCGTGCTCTGTCCCAGGACGATTTGTGAAGGAGTATTTAATCGTGAGCGAAGTACAAACCGAACGGGTGCTTGTGGTACCGACCGAGCGTTTCCACGCGCTGGGATACTTTCAAGGATTTTCAGCAAAAACCGAGCTGCTCCAAGAGCTACTCGATCCGGCGCACACTTCCTATCGCTCGCGGGATGCGGTCGAGCAGGACCCCTCCTTCAAGCAGCTCATTCCCTATTGTCTCTTTCGTTACACTGACTCTGAGGGCACCGTGCACCTGTTTCAATACACCCGCGGCAGCGGACAGGGCGAAGCGCGGCTGCACGCCAAAAAGAGTGTGGGCATCGGCGGACACATTGCGCACTCTGATGCGGGTGAAGACCGCGATCCCTACCGCGAAGGCATGCAGCGGGAGTTGGCCGAAGAAATTACCATCGACACCACCTACACCGAGGCGTGCGTGGGGCTGATCAACGACGATGCCACGCCGGTCGGTCAGGTGCACCTGGGGGTGGTCCACCTCTTCGACTTAGCAGCACCGCAGGTCGCCGCTCGCGAAGCGGAAATTTGCGCTGCGGGCTTTTTACCGATGGCCGACATTGTGGCCGATCTAAATGCCTTTGAAACGTGGTCGCAAATTGGCATTCGTGCCCTGTTTGCACCGCAATCCTCGTAAAGGCCGCCCAAGAGCGAACGGGGGAAAACGTGAGCGAGCGGATTTACCTCGACAATCAATCGACCACGCGGGTCGACCCGCGGGTGATCGAGGCCATGCTGCCCTATTTAAGCGAGCACTACGGCAACGCAGGCAGCATCACGCATCCGTTTGGCACCGAAGCGGCCGAGGCGGTCGACGAGGCAACAGCGACCATTTCCAGCCTGCTCGGCACGCGGCCCAAGGAGATTATTTTTACGAGCGGCGCGACCGAGAGCAACAATTTGGCGCTGCTCGGCGCGGCGGCCTATCACAGCAGGCGGACAAAAAAAGAGGCGGGCCACATCGTGAGCGTAGCGACCGAGCACCGCGCGGTGCTCGACCCGTTGGCCGAATTGGCAAAAAGTGGCTGGGAGGTGACGCTACTGCCGGTCGCCGAGCACACCGCCGCTGAGGCGGGCCGCATCGACATCGCTGCGCTCGAGGCGGCACTGCGGGACGATACGTTACTCGTTTCGGTAATGTTGGCCAACAACGAGATCGGGGTGATTCAACCGCTCGAGCAAATCGCCGCCCTCTGCAAAAGTCGTAATATCCTGCTGCATACCGACGCGGCGCAGGCGGTCGGTAAAATCCCACTCGATATCGAAAAACTGGGCATCGATCTTGTGAGTTTTTCCGGCCACAAGCTGTATGGCCCGCGAGGTGTTGGTGTTTTGGTAGCAAGGCGGCAAAAGGGAAAGGCACCGCTCACTGCCCAGCTCTTCGGGGGCGGACACCAAGGCGGCCTACGGAGCGGCACGCTCAATGTGCCCGCCATCGTGGGCCTGGCCCGGGCCATGGAACTGGCGATCGAGGAGCTGCCAGCCGAGACGGTGCGTTTAGCTGGTCTCCGCAATCGGCTCTTGACTGGCTTGCAGGCGCAGCTCGACGGCGTGGTGCTCAACGGTCCATTGCTTGAGGATCCAAGCATGCGGCTGGCCGGTAATTTGAATCTGCAGTTTGCGTATGTGGATGGCGAGTCGCTGATGCTCAGCACCGGCGGCCAGTTGGCGCTGAGTGCGGGAAGTGCGTGCACCGCAGCCGAGCCGACCCCGAGCCACGTGCTTACCGCGCTCGGACTCACCGACGATGCGGTCCGCAGCAGCCTGCGATTCGGTCTGGGCCGTTTTACGACCGAGGCTGAGATCGAGGCCACGATCGATATCCTGACAGAATCTGTTAAGCGATTGCGGGCGATGAGTTCACTGGCCGGTGATTGACGGGCCGGCGAGTCAGACGTGCAGCAGCAGAGCGATGGCCACGGCAATCAGACCGGCGCCTGAGAGGGTGAGCACGATAAAACTGCGCTGCACGCTCGTTTTGCGCGCGACCAGCCCCACAATCAGCGGCGTGAGCGTGTAGCCGAGGTTCCCGATCGCCAGGGTGGTGCCCAGTGCGCGGCCGTGCATCGAGGGAGCGAAGCCGAGAAACAGAATGGCCAGGACCGTAGGAAACAGCGGCCCGCAGGCGAACCCGGCGGCCACGACCAGCCAGGGTGCCGCACGGCGAGAGCGAACGATCACAATCAATAGCGTTACAAGCGTGGCGACAACCGAGAGGACCAGCACGATCCAGGTTGCTTCTATGCTGAACCATAGGAGCGGCAGCAAAAAGGCCACCACCAGGCGGCTGATCATGCTTGCGCCCCAGAAACCGGAGATCATCCGCGTGCCGAACCGATCGCTATACCCTTTTTCGACCAGGTAGGAACTGGTCCAGGTGGCAAAGGTGGTTTCGATGGGGCCGAACAGACAGAGGGCGATGCCGCAGAGCCAGATACGGGGATGCTGTAGAAACGACAGCCCCTCGGCCGGCGCCTCGGCCACCGGCATCAGCGAGGCAGAGGGCAACAGCAGACAAAAAGCTCCGGCAAGGGTTGCTACACCGGCAATCAGAAACAAGAGTCCGCGATAGGTTTCGCCGCGGACCATCTGCGCGGCTAATAGTGGCGTGGTCAGGGCCCCGAGCGAGAAGAACACATCGGCCACGTTGGTGCCGGTGACGATCGATCCGGGAAACGCGAGCGGGATCATCACGTGGACCACATTGATCAGCGTGCTCCAGGCGACGCTCAAAAAAATGGCGGCCCAGATGGCCTGAAAAAACTGGCCGGCCAGGGCCAGCAGGGCCAGTCCGATGGCCGATCCGATCAGGGCGAAGAGCAGCACGAGGCGAACGCCGAGCGAATCGATCATCCATCCACTGATAATCACCACCGGCAGGAAAGTGATGCTGAAGGAGGCAACGAGCACCCCGACGCGGCCTTCGTCCATTCCCAGTCGCCGCGACATCGGCAGTTTGATGCTGCCGATGACTGCTGCGCAGAGTCCGCCCAAAAAGAGTCCGGCGGCGGTGGCAACCAGCAGCAGGGTTTGCGCATCGTGGGGTTCGGCGTGCAACGGTGTGGCTTTCGGGACAAAGGTTTAGGCAAAGTCGAGCAGGTCGAACGCGTCGCGGTGGACCGAAGCGAGGGCGGAGCCGGGAATGCGAATATTTCGCATCTTCGCCTCAGAGGCTAAAAAAAGTTGGCAAAAATTTTGCATTGCGCTTACCCTACCTTACGGGGGGCTTTGGTTGCAGAGGGCAGCGGGATGCGCGACATTCGGATGCAGAAGAGCAGATTCTCACCACGTGGTACTCACCGCCGAGAGACGGTCACGATTGACCGGTCGGCGGGCGAAGCGCGGTATGTGCGGCTTTCTTCGGTCGAGTATCCCGATGGCCGCAACGTGTTTTACATCTATCCCTCCAGCGGCATCGGCGACGCGCTCAGCCGGGTCGAGGCGATTGCGGGCGACGCTTCCGGTGCGACGCGTTTTGCCGAGTATGCCTACCTGGGTGCGGGCACGATTGTCTCGGTCGCCCATCCTGCGGTCAGCGGTGGCCTCATGCTCGACTACAACCCCAGTGGCAACGCCGACGGCAACCCCAACGACAACTACTCCGGCTGGGACCGGTTTGGCCGCGTCGTCGACCAACGCTGGACCGACGGGGCCGGCACGGCCGACCTGGACCGCTACAGCTACACGTACGACGGCAACTCGAATCGCACCTCGCGCACCAACTTGGTGGAAACGAATGGCGTGCTGGACGAAGACTACACCTACGATGGTCTCAACCGCCTGGTCGACACCAATCGCAACGGCACGGACCTGCAGTCCTGGAACCTCGACTCGCTGGGCAACTGGAGCAGCTTCACCGACGAGGGCACCACGGAAGAACGCACGTTCAACGCGGCCAACGAGATCCAAAACATCTCCAGCCCCGCGGTGCCGCCCGAGGACGCGGTGTCGCCCGAGTTTGATGCCGCCGGCAACATGATCAGCGGCCCCCGGCCCGACGATCCGTTGGTGCGTCAGCACTATATCTACGACGCCTGGAATCGGCTGGTCGAGGTCCGTGCTGACAATCCTGACAACTCCGGCAGTCCGGGCGATGCGATTGCCACATTCGAGTACGACGGCCGCAACTTCCGCATCGGCAAGACCGTGGGCGGAGTGCTCGAGGCGTTTTACTACAACGAAGGCCAACAACTGCTCGAAACGCAGGTCGACGGGGCAGCGACCGAAGAATATGTGTGGGGCAATCGTTATATCGACGCGCCGATCCTGCGGGCAACGCCCGGCGAAGTGCTCTACTATGCCAACGACGCCAACATGAATGTTACCGCCCTGGTCGATGCCGCGACCGGCCTGGTTGTCGAGCGCTACCACTACGACCCGTACGGCGAGGTGCAGTTCATGGAAGCCGACTGGACGCCCCGCGCCGCGTCAGCTTTCGACAATGCTGTTCTCTACACGGGCCGCCGGCTCGACGCCGAGACGGGCCTGTTTTACTACCGGGCCAGATACTACGATCCACAGCTCGGCAGGTTCATCGGGAGGGATCCGATCGGGTATGCGGATGGTCTGAATTTGTACGAATATGTGTCCGGTCGATCGACCATCGCAACAGATCCCTCCGGCAGAGTGGTATATATACTCTATGAACCATCGAGGTGGCGAGATACGATCACTGTTCCTAATCCCGATGGCACCACAAGGAAGTCGACGGAAGAGGCGGAAGCGAGAAGCCAAATTAACGAGTGGAATTCGGCGATCGACGAAGTGGTGGCCTTCGCTGAGAAACATAATAAGACAATAAAGAGTTACGAATTAAACGGAGTAACGCTAAATAGCAAAGATAAATTTGTTGCTCAGATCAACAAGCTCAGAATGGTTCTAGTCGAACCACTGGGTGTCGATGCAACGCAGAATGCAATCCTTGCCCAAATCAAGAATACGCTTGCTAACGCCTCGGCAGACGATGAGGTAATGTTCGAAGCACATTCACGTTTAGGAACTGCCCCACTTCTAATTCAGGTCGGTCGCAATCCGCGCAGTAGATAATTTCAAAACCAGGACAAATATCGCTTGATTTCAGTCGGCAACCTTCCTGGTGCTATCGCAAGCGCTGGTGAGGGCGACGTGAACGGAAAATTCATTTTGGGATCGTGCCAATTGAATCGGGAACAAACACAGCAATTGGCAAATAAACTCGGCGTACCCGCCGCTTCCAGCAGCGGCACGCAACATAACGTATCGAGTGTTGGGACCGCATTTGATTCACACGGCGCAGTGGAAGTGAACCTTCAAACGCCCTTTGAATTACAAGAGTTTCAATTACAACCGATGGGGAAAAAAGGAAAGTGATTCTAAGATGGTGAATTGCCAAGAAACCAGCGCGCGGACTTGTCGTCAATGGAATATCGTATACATCAGCATTTGCCTAGTTGTTATCTGTGGTTCCATTGCTGGTTGCGACAACACCACGGCTGCCGACGTTGAGTTGCAAACCGAAGATACAGAAAACATCCTTCAGTTGTTGTCGGAAGAAACGAGCGACCAGAATGGTGTTCACGTGTTACTTAGTGGAGACTATCTCGGTTCAACTGAGATTCACGCTACTAAAGGGAACGATATTACTCTAGACGTTGTTGTTGGATTTAACATTGACGCCGCGTTTTTCTGCCGCGTCGATGATCGCCATCCGTTAGTGAATATAGAAACCCCGTGGACGATCAAGACGGACGATGGCCAAATATACCGACACAACAGGGTAGCTATCCCTCGCCGATCGGCGTCCACATTCCTGTACTTTGCCGATGGAGCGAGTGCGACACGCCGTGCGGTACAGGAGAACCATGGAATTGTTGCACCTGTCGATATTCCGCTGGCGTCGATTCCGAAATCACTCGACCAAGTTTCGGTTCCAATTCAAATTCAGATTGCTATTTTCGACACAGCCTCTTGCACCATGTACCACCTAAACGAAGTCCGGCAGCTACGTATCAAGCTGGATGAAGATCGGGAGCCGACAGGAGAATAGGTCGCACGCGCGTTCGGAGTGGCTGTGAGGTGGCTTCGCCGAAGAAAAAGAAAAAAGAAAAAGAAAAGGACAGGCATAAATTGGAGATGCCCCTTGGGGTGGCTTCGCCAGGGTGGCTTCGCCAGGGAACAGGCTTCGCAGGGTCAGACTCGGGATTCGGGATTCAAACATCGAGAAGGCTTCGCAGTGACGTCTTACGAACTACCGACCGCGGACAGGATGTTCGCGGAACACGCCGCACGATGCGGCAGAGCGCCGCCAGAAGTTGAATCAGCAGATGACGTTATTCGGTCGCTAAAGGTTGCGCAACCAGGATGATATATGGCGGCGAGTAGGATGCGAGCGAAGACCCGGATCGTGGGCAGGATGCCAGGCCAGGATGGCCTAGAGACTGAGTGGGATAAAAATGGCACGAAGCGGTCAGAGGGCCACTGTAAGAACGACAAACCAGATGGCCTTTGGACTGAGTGGTATGAAAACGGCCAGAAGAATTCAGAGACCCATTACAAGGACGGCAAGTTCGTCTCCGCATCTGTTTGGAAACCTGACGGCGAGCCTTGTCCCATTACAAAGTTTGTGGATGGCTCCGGCATCATGGTTCAATACCATGAAAACGGCAAAAAGGAATTAGAGGCCCATTACAAGAACGGTAAAGAAGTAAGACAAGAACGGTAAAGAAGTCAGCCGCAAAAAGTTCTACGGGGCGGGATAAGGTGCAAAGAGGGCAGCTTCTTTTCACACCCCCGCTTTTTACCCCGCACCCCTCGTGCAACCCCGCAGCACGAACAGACCCGCCGTTCGCTGCTTTTGCACAACTCTCACGTTTCCATACAATGCAGGCGTGATTCAAGTTTTCATCCCTGGTGCCGCCGGTGTCGGCCACACCCACGATTGGGCGTCTGATAAGAGTAGCGTCGCAATCGCTATCGGTGCCGAATGATCATCCACGCCGACATGGACGCCTTTTACGCCTCGGTCGAACAGCGCGATCGGCCGGAACTCCAGGGCAAGCCGATCATCGTGGGAGGAAATCCCGATCAACGAGGCGTGGTGGCGGCAGCCAACTACGCAGTCCGCCAGTTTGGTGTCCATAGCGCTATGCCGTCGGCGACCGCTCGGAGGCTTTGCCCCCAAGCCATCTTCCTGGCAGCTCGGCTGGATTACTATGCCCAAATATCCGATCAGATTCGTGAAATTTTTCACCGCTTCACGCCCCTGGTAGAACCACTGTCACTGGATGAGGCATTTCTGGATGTGTCCGGCAGCGAACGTCTGTTCGGTCCGGCCGAGTCGGTCGGGCGCCAGATCAAGGATGCCATTGGCCAGGAACTCAACTTGATCGCATCGGTCGGCGTCGCCCCCAATAAGTTTCTTGCTAAAATCGCCAGCGATCTAGAAAAGCCGGACGGTTTCGTGCGGGTGGACCCAGACGCGGTTCAAGCGTTTCTCGATCCCCTGCCCGTCGAGCGGCTGTGGGGCGTCGGCCGCCAGACTAGCAAGGTGTTTCAGAAACTGGGCGTGCGCACAATCTGTCAGCTGCGCCAGTTACCGCTCAGTGTCCTCAAGAGTCACTTCGGCAGCCATGGTGAGCACTTGTCGAAACTCGCGCATGGCATCGACAACCGACCCGTGGTGCCCGACCGTGAGGCCAAATCGATATCCCACGAAACAACCTTTGCCACCGACCTCGATGACCAAGAATCGCTGAGGGCTTGGCTGCTGGAACTGACCGAACAGGTCGCGCGACGGTTACGGCGGCATGCCCTGCGAGGCAGGACCGTTGAAATCAAGGTCCGGTTCGCTGATTTTCAAACCATCACCCGGTCTCGCAAACTGCCGCAGCCAACCAGCAGCACGCACGAACTCTGGGAACCGGCCAACGAGTTGTTGAGTACACGGCTGCCAAGCGACCACCTGCCGGTGCGATTGCTGGGTATGGGCGTTACGGAAATTGATCGCACGGGTGTGACCCAGCGCCAACTCTTTGATGAAGGGGACCGCATAAAGCAAGACGGGCTCGACGAGGTTGGCGATCAAATTCGCGAGCGGTTTGGATCCAAGGCCTTGAGTCGTGGTAGCACTTTAAAGCATAAGGCGAGGCACCGACCGAAGCCCACTTGATCGGCTGCCACCCAGTTTGATCGCAGGAGTCGTTCCGGATTCTTCAACCGTTTACTTTTCAACTGTTCTTAGCGAGGTAAGAGATGGCCGATTCAATCCCCGACCGCATGCACGCGCTCGTGCTGCATGAATATCGCGAAGACATTGCGGATGCAATTGACAGCCTCAAAGTGGAACAGCGGCCTGTGCCGGCCCTCAAGCGCGGTCAGGTGCTGGTTCGGATCGAAGCGGCACCCTGCAATCCTTCCGACCTCCTTCTGCTTCAAGGAAAATATGGATCACTCAAAACGCTGCCGGCCGTTCCAGGTTGGGAAGGCGCCGGCACGGTCGTCGCCAGCGGAGGTGGACCACTCGCCTGGTGGCTCAAGGACAAACGAGTCGCTTGCGGACAGCAGGAAGACCGCGATGGCACCTGGGCCCAGTACGTCGTTGCGAATGCCGCCGAGTGCATCCCGCTGAAACGACAACTCCGCATGGAACAGGCCGGAAGCCTGATCATCAATCCGCTCACCGCCATAGGGCTCTTGGAAACAGCACGGCGTGGCGGTCACCGTGCCGCTGTTCACACTGCCGGTGCGAGCCAACTCGGTAGGATGCTTGTGGCCATGGCCGCCGAGTTGAACTACCCGATCATCAACGTGGTTCGTCGTGAAGCCCAAGTCGAACTGCTCCATTCGCTGGGTGCCGCGCATGTGCTCAACAGCTCGGACGAAGACTTTGTGGACCGGCTCGGCGCGATCGCCGCGGAGCTTCAGGCCACTGCCGCCTTTGAGGCGGTCGGCGGCGAAATGACCGGCACACTATTCAATGTGCTCCCCGAGGGTGCCACCGTTTTTGTCTATGGCGCGCTGTCGGAAGAGGCGTGTGACAATATCGATCCGATCGAATTGATCTTCCACGGCAAGACGGTCACCGGCTTCTATCTGGGAGCCTGGTTGCAGAAGCGGGGATCCCTCGGCGTGCTGCGGGCGGCAAGTCGTGCCCAAAAGATGCTGATCGACGGCCGTATCAAGACCAAGGTGCAGCGCACCGTATCACTCGAGGAGGCGGTCGCCGGGTTGCGACAATACGTCGATCATATGACCGATGGCAAGTTGCTCATCATGCCGCATACAGGTTAGGCACTTGCCACGACATGACGAAACGGCCATCGCCGAATGGCGGATAACCATTTTAATCATCTGATACAATAACCGGCGGAGCGGAGCTGACGCGCGGGGCTGACGCAATTGGTTCGAGCGGCGACCATCACACCACCATGGTGCGAACCATGGTGCGAATATGGTGCGAATATGGCGCGAATATGGTGTCTGAAATGAACCGGTTGAATCATCACAAATGGCAACCGAACAAAATCGATTAAAAAGAGGCGGGCAGGCCATCATCGATACCGCGTTTAATTTCTACTCTGATGCAAACGGCGGAGATCCCGACAGCACCAGCCCGACGCTGAAAAAATATCACAAGATATTGTGGAGCAAACCTCTGCCGAATGGGGCCGTTTTTGAATTATCTGACGACCGATCCGGAGCCTATCTATATCATCGGTCTCAGGCTGGTGAATTCTTCTTAGGCAGCGACGCAATCACACATTCTTATAAAAATCAAAAACAAAAGCACTGGCTTACGCATCAAATCCCAATCGAGGTGAATGAACTCTTTGACAAAGGCTCTACCATTGGTGGCTATATTATTTTCCCAAATAGAATGAGCGGCGGAAAAACAATTAATCAGGCTCGCGGTGTCACAAAAATGATTGATGACCGATTTGATTTAACGCTCGAGTGTATTCGTTGTTTTTACTCAAACCAAAAAAGTCCGCTTTATGATACGCTCCAGAGATATAAACTTTTTTTCGACTTATTCGAAAATTTTGAGGGCTATATCCATTTCTTCTTGCTAGATGACCTGATGGATCGTAACAACAATATTCAATTCTACTTGCCGTTTGATGACTTCAAAACGTGCCCAACGTTTTCTGATGCAGATGATTATCTTTTGTATAAGCAAGGAGTCACGAAGTTTATCGACGCAAGAAATGAGCGAATACGCAATTATCTATGCACATGACATTACATTACCGATGAACGCCGCCAACAGGTCGTGGTCACTGGCCTCACCTTCGCCGCGTCACCTTCGATGCTTTTGCACAGATGTTTTTGCACAATTGTAGCGCCAGCATACAATGAGTCTGTGATTTAACTTTTAAACCCCGGTATGAGCAGTGATAGACAACCTTCCCATTGTTAAAATCGCAACACCAATAATCTCAGACTCGAAAGCATGGCTCCCGATTATTGAACTCCCCACTGGAGCAGCATGGGATGATTCAAAGCGTGATTTTCCACCGCACGTACGGTCAATGAATATCCTTGCGGTATCACTTTGCTCAGCTCCCACTCCGTCTCCAACCACACAAGATAAGGAAGCAGGCCCCACAGCGCAAACCCAAATCTCTCCGCCATCTTCTCCTTCGCACTAAATTCCGCCCGCAGACCTTTTTCGATCGTCGGCGCGACGTAGTGCGTTGGATACGCCACAACGTTCCGATCGAGATCTCGAATAAAGTTCTGCTTTTTGGTCGGCTCCAGCGTATCAAAATCAACTCCGCACCAATCGCTGTGACGCGTGGAGAGTACAGAGCGACAGGAAAATGGCCGGTCGGCGTAAACACTGCAGGAACCGTCGTCATCCAGGAATGTGCAAAACCCGATTACCTTGCGGTAAAGTTTATCAAAGGACTTCAGATCTGAAGCCTCTTTGATGTGCTCTAAAAGCTGTTTTATGTTCCTCTGTAAAATCGACTTCTGATCCTCGGTAAGCATCTTGGCAATACCAACGGCCTCAGTAAAAACCGCGTTGACAGGCTGGCTGCAGCAATTCTTGCAGCCAGCACCACAATAAATCTGGCCGCCTTTTTCCGTATACGTGCCGATCCAATCCTGCACTTGGATGTCCATTTGAACATGCTGCTCATTGACTTCATCCCTTAATGCCTCCCAGTCGCTTGGAGTTTTTTGGGATGGAGAGGACATTTCACCGATTACGTTTCAACGAAGTTGAGTCGGGGGCCCGATCGAGGTTTAACGGCTAATTCACACTATCACACCTGTTTTCGTTTTGCAAGAAACTTGATCAAGTGACTCAGATAACAAATCATGGTTTGTAGCTATTAGAAAGACGAAAAGAGTCGAAACTATTTGATTGACTTCGATGGCGAATCAATGCAGAATCGCACCTGTTTTATTAACTCGCCCGCTTCGATGATTCACTGTTTGCCGGATCACCTTCGCTGTTTTTGCACAATTGTCTGGTTTCCATACAATGCGTGTGTGATTTCACTTTTCATCCCCGGTGTGGGCAGTGACGCATGCACCCGCCGTTGGCAGTTTTATGAAGACCCGCCACAGCAAACTTCTGCCGGCTCTCTTGCTGCTGATTCTCCCCTTGTTCGTTGGAACGGTTCTTTGTTTAGTCAGTTGCAACCGACCCCAAATGCAACCGACCCCAAACTCAGCGTGAGAATGTTCACATCGACGAAGATGGCAAACCTATTCAGGGTGAAAAAGTCTATCACTACGATTCGGGAAAGGTGATGCTAAGCGAGGAATATCGAAATGGTATGCTCCTCACAAGCCGCTGGATGTCTCCGGATGGGAATGTGATTCGCGTGACCGACTGGCAAGAGGGATCTGGTGTCGGCATTTTTCTAAGACAGGATGGCACAATACGAGTCATTCAAACATATGCCGATGGAATTGCTGAAGGATTAACTGCATTTCTCGATGAGCATGGAAAGCTAATCAAGTTGGTTGAATTCAAGGGCGGACAGCCAGTGGCCGAGTTACCCACGAAAGAACCCGCAGGGGAATAAAATGACGCCACCAACCTTATCTTGAACCAAGCGAATGCAAACGGCCACACTTTTTACGCCGCACTAGCGCGGCACTAGCACACCCACCCTATGAGAACTCTTGAAACGTCACCTTGAATGCAAGTGCAGGACCCGCTATCACCTTTGAGCATGCCCACTTCCGAATTGCCATTGCCACTTCGCCGTCGCACGCTTGGCCTGCTGATCCTGGTCATATTGGCGCCTTCCCTAGGCACGCTTGCCGCCCTGTGGTGGTGGCCCGGTTCGTGCGGAAGCGCCATCTATGGTCTCTGCAAGCTGGTACTCTACGGCGTGCCGACTGTGGTTGCCTGGCAGACCATCACGCGCGCTCAGTTCGTTCGGGGACTGCGGGCGGGTGTTCGGCCAGCCGCGATTCTCTGGGGAATTGGTTCAGGTGCCGTGATCGGGACAGTGATCTTGGTTGGATGGTTCGGCTTTGTTTCTGGGCAACTCGATCTGGCCGCCCTTCGGGAGGTGGTGAAAGCCAATGGACTGGATGAACCGGGCCGCTACTGGGCGATGGCGATCTGGCTGAGCGTGGGCAATGCCCTCCTGGAAGAATTTGTGTTCCGTTGGTTTGTCGACTCGCGACTCAAGCAGTTGGGCCTTTGGATCGGGCTGGCAATCCCGTTCTCCGCTTTAATCTTCACGGCGCATCACGTCCTGGTACTCATGGCTTATTTCCCTGCAGTGCCGACGATTCTGTGCTCCCTGGGCGTGTTCGTGGGCGGATTACTCTGGTCATGGCTCTTGCGGCGACATGAAAGCCTTATGCCGGGTTACTTAAGCCACATGCTAGTGGACCTTGCGATCTTTGTAGTGGGGGCCTCGATGCTCTTCGGGGGTTGAGAGCCTCGCCTCTCCCCGCCCCCAGGACCATGCCCGTTAGAGAGAGGCCACCGCAAAGGGCAGTGCGGGAGGATGGCTGCGTGCTGAATTCGGGGTTAGTTCGCCTGCGAATCAATCCGCCCGACTCTCAAACGGCACAAACGCCTCGCCCTTCAAATCCACATTCCGCGAAGTGACACCCGCTTCGGCAAAGTCGCTCTCACTCTGATACGCGCGAAGCCCAAACACCGGTAGCATCGCAAAGAGATGATCGAAGATGGTCGCCTGAATATCCTCATAAAATGCCCATCGCGTATCGGTCGTAAAACAATACAACTCGATCGGAAGGCCAGTGGGGGTCGGTTGTAACTGACGCACCAAGAGGGTCATCCCCGTGTGATGAATTTTGGGATGCTGCCGCAGGTAAGCCAACGCATACTGCCGAAAAAGACCACTGTTGGTAATCCGCGACCCCTCCGTACACTCGGGATTTCCCTCCACCGACTCCTGCTCCAAGCGGAGCGATTCATCCATCAGCGGGATGTTGGCCACTTGGTCCAACTCGCCCTTCGTGAGCATCCGGATCGATCGCTGATCGAGGTAAATCGACCGTTTGATCCGCCGACCCCCCGCATCGAACATTCCCCGCCAATTGACAAACGACTTCTGGACCAGCGTGTAAGTCGGCAGACTCGTGACGGTCTTATCAAAGTTCTGAACCTTCACCACGTTCAAGGAGACCTCGGTCACGTATCCGTCGGCGTCCGAACCTTTGACCGTAATCCAATCGCCCACCCGCACCAGATCGCCTGTGGTCACGATCACATTGGCAAACATCGATAGCAGTGTGTCGCGAAAGACAATCAGCAGCACCGCCGACATGGCACCAAGTGCGGTAACGAAATAGAGGGGTGATTTATTCATCAGCACCGAAACCACCAGAATGATCGCGATGCTGTAAATCACAAACGAACCGACGGTAATATAACCGGCGAACGCATTTTTTCGATTCACCGTCGGCAAACTCGAATAATAAGCATCGGCAAGATGCGCAATCCGGATCAGCATGTGGGCGACAATCACAATAAAAAACGAATGGGTGATCCGATGCGCCATCACGACAAATTCTTTATCAAGGTCAGGCAACCAATCGAGGGCAGCATCCACCGTGACGATCGCCACAACGCTCGCCATACTTCCGAGTACACCGCTTTCGATGATTTGATTGAAGTGAATGCTCTTGGTGGCAAATTGGCTCTTGGCAATCGGCCTAAAAATCAGAAATCTGCAAACCAGATAAATCAACCAGAGTGCCAGCAGCAAGCCGGCAATGACGATCAAATAAAGCAAAACGTGGGAGTGTGACCCCCGGATCATTTCGCGGAGCCAACTTGAGAGTGAACTCGCGAGAAGCACACCTGCAGAAAAACTTGAATCGCCGCCCGTCAACATCTGTGTCTCCTTGGCTGCATCACAACCGTCATGCTTATTTCACTGCAAACGTCTCTCAAACCGACCGAAACTCAGCTCATCCGGCGCTCCTAGTGTACATCATCTTGAAGTGCGACCAATGAGTGGCAAGCAGCGGATCTCTAGAACAATCGTGGCGATCCTGTATATTTCGAGCAGCGGCACTCGCACAAGGAACACAAAATTTGGGCCCAACTCGCTCTGGCATTTCGCGGCTCACGATCGGGCTGCTCCTCACACTGCTTGCTGTCTCGGCGGCAGAAGCGCAGCGCGGTTTTGGGTTTGGAAAAAGAAATCGACGCGCTTCACAAGGAAACAGTTCGATGGCAGTGACCGAAATGCCGGGCGAAAGTTATCTTGGCCCACTGCCCGAGCTCACCGCAGCGCAAGTCACGCTTCGCAGCGCACTCAAAAGCGATCTGACCCGACTCGCCGGCGTGATCGGCGAGCGGAACGTGCAGCACCCCGAAAACTATGCGGCCGCCGCGCTGTTTCTGGAAAAATCGCTCGGGGAAATGGGCTATGACGTCGAGCGGCAAGAGTATCGCGCCGGCGGGCAGGCCTGCGTGAACGTCTCGGCCACGGTCGCAGGTGGCGATAAAGCCGACCAGATCGTGGTGGTCGGTGCGCACTACGACTCGCTCCGCGGTACACCCGGCGCCAACGACAATGGCACCGGCGTGGTGGCCACCCTGGCACTGGCACGAATGTTTGCTGGGCAAAAACCACAGCGGACGCTGCGGCTCGTTTTTTTTGCCAATGAAGAGTCGCCCTATTTTCAAACCTCGCAGATGGGGTCGCTCGTGTATGCCAAGGCCTGTCGCGCAAAGGATGAAAATATCGTGGCCATGCTGAGCCTCGAGACGATCGGCTACTACTCGGATGCAAAAAATAGCCAGCAGTATCCCGCGCCCCTGCGGGCTGCCTATCCGAGCACCGGCAATTTTATCGCCTTTGTCGGAAACACCGAATCGAAAGACCTGGTGACCCGATCAATCGGTGTGTTTCGCAAGCAGGCAAAATTTCCATCCGAAGGGGGCGCGGTGCCAGGAAATATTGACGGGATCGGCTGGTCGGATCACTGGGCGTTTTGGCAGGTCAACTATCCGGCGATCATGGTGACCGACACGGCGCCCTTTCGCTATCCGCACTATCACCAACCGAGCGATACGATCGACCAGATCGACTACGACAGCATGGCCCGCGTGGTGACCGGCCTCGAGGCGGTGGTGTCGGATCTACTCAACGCGAATTAAGTGCGGTGCCCGCAGCCGCTGACCCGTTTATGAAAAACGGCGCAACCAACCTTTTAACTCCATCAGCAGTTCGCTTCGCTCCAGAGGCATGGTACGATACAGCGCATCACCTCTCTGCTTTTGAAATGAGGGCTGCTGTGAACCACGATCGCAAGTTGATCCAGCGCGTGATCCACCTCGCAGAACAAAACGTGCGGCAAGGCGGCCGGCCCTTTGCCTGCGTGATTGCCGAAAGTGAGACCGGGGTGATTTTGGCCGAAGCGGCCAACGCCGTTGCCCAGACCGGCGACCCCACGGCCCACGCAGAAATGCTGGCCATCCGCCAGGCAAGCAAACTTTTGCACACCGCCAACCAACCGGTCGACGGCACCAACGGCACGGCCGGAGAGGATATGGCGGGCTACACGTTTTATATCCTTACGGTCCCCTGCACCATGTGCATGACGGCCATGGAGTACAGCGGGCCGGACCGATTGGTCTATGCGACCACCCGTGAAGAATATGCCGCGTTTTATCGCGACGACCGGCGGCATTTTGCCATGGAAACGCTGACCGCCGCCACCGAGCTGATCATGGCGCAAAGCAAACTACCGGTTGAGCAGTGTCCGCACCCGGAGTCGCTTGCGGTCTATCGACTGTGGCAAGAAATGAACGCCCCGCAATAAGGAACCGCAAGCCATGCAGCCGATGAACATCCCGGCGGGTGCCCAAATCATGCTCGGGGCGCCCGCACAACCAATGCCGCAAGCACTCTCTGAGGCGATCGGTCACACTGTCGCCCAAATAGAGGGAATCCTCGAAGCGCACCTGCCGCAATGCTACGTCGCCGAGGTGATGCCAAAGCCTGCGCAAATTCTGGTGCTCGTCGTCCGCTCGCCCGATGACGCTGAGAATGTGCTGCGACAAACCGCAGAGCGGTTGCGGGCCTGCCTCCCCGAGGGTGCCCTGCTCGACCTCTGGCCAATCGAATCGGCGCACCCAATCCTCCACGAGGTGCGGGGAGCCGACTGTCAAATCTATGCCGCCGCCACCGGCAATCAAGCGGGCCGCAGACCGTGGTGGAAATTTTGGGCGGGCGGGTAACCGCCTTGCCAGATCACCCTCGCCTTTTGGGCGCGCTTGTGGCAATTGCGCCTTTGTCGGTCCTTCCTGTCGTCATTTACTTGGTGTCTAATGCCCGGCGATCATGTGGTCTTCTCCACGGAGCGCAGCATGCACCAAGTCCGTTGTTTTCTCTCGGTCGGTTTGATTCTCTTGAGCATTCTTGCAGGCCGCAGCGCCTGTGGTTGTACGGGAACGGCGCTCGTTGCGCTGGATGGCTCGGTGGCCGTCGGTCGTACACTCGAGTTTGGGATGCCCCTCGATTCCCATCTTGTCGTACACCCTCGCGGGTCTGCGTTTGTTGGGCAGACCCCGAACGGTGCGCCTGGCCTCGCTTTTTCTGCCCAGTATGGTTTTGCGGGTATCACGGTAAGCGACGATTGGGGCCTGATTGTGGACGGCACCAACGAGCAGGGGCTCAACGCCGCGGTCTTCTATTTTCCGGACTTCGCTCAATTCCCCCCGGCGACACCCGCCAATCGGAAACGGGGAGTTTCTCCGATGCAGTTGAGTACCTGGATTCTGGCAAATTGTGCGACCGTGGCAGATGTGAAGCGGAAGATCGATGAAGTTGCCGTCCTCGGCGTTTATTTGAAATACATACAGACGATCCCGGAAATGCACTACAAGATTCAGGATGCATCCGGTGCATGCATTACGATCGAACCGATCGACGGTGCGCTCAAAGTGTATGACAACCCGGTGCGAGTGATCACAAATTCTCCTGGCTTCCCCTGGCATATCACGCATTTAAGCAACTTTCTTAACCTGACACCTGCTTACCCCCAGGACAAAACGATCGGAAAAGACACGTTTGCACCCTTTGGTCTCGGGGGTGGATTGGTCGGCCTGCCTGGCGATTTCACACCGCCCTCGCGTTTCGTGCGGATGGCCATCTTCACCCAAAATTATCCGCAGCCTCCCGACTCGTCGCACGCGGTGGGTTCGACGTTCCACCTGCTTAGCAATTTTGATATTCCGCGTGGCTCCAATATGCCTCCGCCAAAAACAGCCGAATCGGATTCAGACTACACGAGTTGGACAAGCGTGAGTGATTTGGCAAAGTTGCAGATACACTGGAAAACCTTTGGAGACCCCCGCCATAAAATGATCGATCTAGGGCAGGCGCTTGCGAATGCAAAGGGAAAATCCAAACGGCTTTTCCTCGGTCCTCAGAAACCCGAAGCGAGCGGTGCTTCGCTGAACGTGACAAACCAGTTGAAGTAAATGGTGTCGTATTTCCGCTAAGATTGGCAGAGAGTCAACGACCCCTAAGTACCTCTTCTCATCGAGTGATCTAAGTTCTCGATTTATTGCCACCGGATCGACGGCACAAACCACCTAAAACATGCGCGGAAATTCTGGCCAAATGCATCGACCTGCAGCATCCGATGTGGGACGCAGCGTATTTGAGACAGACAGACCGCCTTCTGAGCGAGTTGGCTGAGAACGCCGTACTCTTGAAAATGGGAGGCGAACTGTAATTCAAATTCACCGCCACAGCCAATTTTTGCGGAAATTTGCCGCAAAAAAGGCACCATCGCCGAGCGATGCCACCTTCCGTAGAGGTGAAACAAGCGAAAGCAGAATAGAATCGCACCAAATTTAACCATTTACTGCTCCGGCACGAGCGGTGACCACTATCCAAACCGTTGGCGTTTGCGCATATTAGTGCTTTGAATTACGCTTTTCTTTTCTTTTGCTGGTGCGGGCTATCGCCTGGTGCCAGTCAATTTGATGAGAAGGCAGACTGGCAGCGGAGCAGCCTGAATATAACTTTTGGGTATCGCTTCATAACACTTTTTAAAGAGATTAGACAAATGGCCGAAGGCACAATCAAGCGACTCACGAACAAGGGATTTGGATTTATTGACACAGGAAGCGATAAGGATATGTTTTTTCACTCGTCGAGCCTCCAAGGAGTTAGCTTTGAAGAACTCCAAGAGGGACAGCGCGTGTCATATACCGAAGGCAGTGGCCCCAAAGGCCCATGTGCCGAAAACGTCACACTCGTCTGACGACACCTGTATGAATATCGTTTTTAAATAGGGAGAGTTACACATGGGCGATAGAGGAAGCAAAGATAAAGGTAAAAAAGAAAAGCAGAAGAAGGCCCAGCTGAGCCCAAAGGAAAAACGAAAGTTAAAGAAAGATAAGAAGAATAAATAGACAGATAGATAGATAGATGCTGTTTCCCCGTAGGCCAACGGTACATGTCCGAATTGAACCTCGAGATTTTGGCCTACGAGGAGAGTCCGCTAGGGCCCTTGTGTTTGCGGCGACGTGAATTACTGTCGCAACGCGGTACGTTCGTGACTGAGGTAACACTGAATCACGAATTTTTGATGAGTAGCCTGTATACCGATTCGGAACGGGCCCTGGCGCAAACGGCACTCCAAATGCATTCCGGCAACGATCTGCAGGTGTTGGTCGGCGGACTCGGGTTAGGCTATACGGCACGCGAAGCGGTCCTGTCGCAACGCGTTGCGCGGGTCGAAGTGGTGGAGTTACTGCCTCAAGTGATCGACTGGCTTGGACGTGGTTTGGTGCCACTTTCTTCCGAACTCTGCGGCGAGCAGCGGTTGGTTGTTCATCAGGGTGACATTTACCGTCGGCTCGCCGGTCCACCACACCAGCGGTTCGATGTGATCTTGATTGACGTCGATCATTCACCAGACGAGCGTTTAGGTGAAGAAAGCGGTTCGTTCTATAGCACACAAGGCTTGCGGACCGCCCGACAACATCTGGCAGCCGATGGCATCTTAGGAGTGTGGTCCTATGCCGAATCTTCGCCGTTTGCTGAGGCACTTTCCGAGACCTTCGCTCAAGTTCGCGTCGAGCCCGTCACCTATGACAATCGCATGATCGACCAGCAGCGAACCGATTGGCTGTTCTTTGCTAGCGGTTAGTGCAACGCTGCTGAAAGAGTTACCCAATTTTGAGGTCGTTACTCGCTCTAAAGAGGATGTGTTTCTCAGAAGCAAAACCAAAGAGATGTAAATCGCTAAAAGCACCCAAGCATCACCTCTCCCGCGACGATTCCCGTAAAAATTCCATCCAACGCATCTGCTACAATAGGCAATCCGATCCCGCGCGCAGTATCTGTTTGTGGTGCTGCACCATCGACTTGAGTTATTGCTGGTCATGCCAAAGATAATATGCTGTCGCAGTCGCCACAGGCCCGCATGGATTTACAGCCTTGCACTGATGGCCCTGCTGCTTTCCGCCTGCAACGGACCCGACGATCCGGCAGTAGGAACCAAGACCGATGCACGCGTCCAAGCGGCAGCGCCGCAACAAGATGAGTTCCTGCAAATTGCCGAACAGTTGGAACAGAGCCAAAATCCGTTCCTGGGCCGGGAGCAGATCGCAGTGCTCGAACGAAAACTCGGCAATCCGCGGTTGCCGATGGCCGCCGTTGCCCAATTGCAGAATCAACTCTGGCAGCACTATCTGCGTGTGGGCGATCTCGACAACGCTCGGCAAAGCATCGAACACTTGGCAACAATGGCCGCCATGCACCCTCATCTGCCGACCGAAGTGCTGGCTCGAATCCATCAGAAGCGGGCGCTCACGTTTCTTCGTCAGGCGGAAGTTTACAACTGCATCAACAAGCACAACCGCGACTGCTGCATCTTTCCGCTCCAGGCGGGCGGTGTACACAGCGAAAAAGCCCCGGCACGCGAAGCGCGACGGAGTCTGCTGGATAAACTGAAACTACAACCCGATGACTTGGAGGCCGCGTGGCTCTTGAATCTGGTCAGCATGGCCATCGGCAATTACCCCCAGGCGGTCCCCGAGACGTACCGGATTCCCCCCGCCGCGTTTCGCTCCGAGTTCGATATCAAGCGGTTCGAAGATGTCGCTCCGGAACTCGGCGTTGATACGCAGAACTTGTGCGGTGGTGCGATCGTCGACGATTTCGATGGTGACGGAAAACTCGATATTGTCACCTCCACTTACGATCCCCGCGGGCCGCTCCGGTATTTTCGCCGTCAGGCCGGTGGTCCGTTCCACGACGATTCGGCCGCCTCGGGATTGGAGACGCAACGTGGCGGCTTGAACTGCATCGGCGCCGATTACGACAACGATGGCGACAACGATATTCTGGTGCTTCGCGGGGCGTGGCTACTGGACGATGGCCAGATTCGCAACTCGCTGCTGCGAAACGAGGGGGACGGAACGTTTACGGATGTGACCCGTCAAGCGGGACTGGCCGAACCGGCGCGTCCCACGCAGGCCGCTGTCTGGGGCGATTTTGACAACGACGGCGATCTCGATCTTTACATCGGCAACGAGTCGCGACTGCGGAAAAACTCCCGCGCGGGTGACTATCCTTCGCAACTGTTTCAAAACAATGGCGATGGCACGTTTACCGATATCGCCCTCCGTGCCGGGGTCACCAACGATCGCTACGCCAAAGGCGTCACCGCCGGCGACTACGACAACGATGGCGATCTGGATCTCTACGTTTCGAACGCGGGAAAGAATCGACTCTACCGCAACAATACGGATGGTACCTTTACCGACGTAGCCGACCAACTCGGCGTAGCGGAACCGACCGGCGCCAGTTTCGCCTCGTGGTTCTTCGACTATGACAACGACGGCGATTTGGACCTGTTTGTCGCTGCCTACGATTGCACACTGGCCGACATTGTGTCCGACTATCGGGATCAGCAACATTCGGGCGTTTCGCCTCGCCTCTACCGCAACGATGGACAAAGCGGTTTCACGGATGTGGCCGCAGCGGTGGGACTCGATCATCCCTACCTACCAATGGGGGCAAATTTTGGCGATCTGGACAACGATGGTTTTCTCGATATCTATCTGGCTACCGGACGACCCAACTACAAAATGCTGGTCCCGAATGTGATGCTCCGCAACGACGGGGGCAAGCGATTTCAAAATGTGACCACCTCGGGCGGCTTTGGACATTTGCAAAAGGGGCATGGCGTGGCCTTTGCCGACATCGATAACGACGGCGATCAGGATATCTATCACCAGTTGGGAGGTTTTTACCCCGGCGATCAGTATCGAAATGTGCTGTTCAAAAATCCTGGGCACGGAAACCGTTTCTTAATCGTCAAACTCGTAGGTACCCAATCCAACCGCAACGGTGTCGGTGCGCGAATTCGCGTGACGGTCACCACGCCGCAGGGAAAGCGAACGCTGCACCGGGCGGTGGGCAGCGTGAGCAGTTTTGGCGGATCTCCGCTGCGGCAGGAAATCGGTCTCGGCATGGCCGATTCAATCGAGCGGGTTGAAATCGATTGGCCCGGATCGGCCACGACGCAGGTGCTCCGCGGGGTTCCGCTCGATGGGATGATTCAGGTCACCGAGGGGACCGACGGCTTTGAATCGATTCGATTCGATACCTTGCCGATGCCCTGAAAATGCTCCCAGTCACTGGCAGCCACGGCTCTTTGCATGCTCACCCGGCAAACCTCTTGATGCCGGTCAGCCCCACTCTTAAGATGGCGTTTTGTGACTCTGGCGGCGTAGCTCAGTTGGTTAGAGCAGCGGAATCATAATCCGCGTGTCAGGGGTTCGAATCCCTTCGCCGCTACTTTCGCGATTCGTCGCATCGCATCGCAGATTATCGCCCAAGTCCTTAATTTGTAAGGGCTTGGGCGATTTCTTTAGCGCG
>Ga0114919_10000050_pt1 | contig 63093 bp, 73 predicted proteins | sample BlataG_FD_88682 | JGI IMG/M metagenome (GOLD analysis project Ga0114919, IMG submission 88682) | Deep subsurface microbial communities from Black Sea to uncover new lineages of life (NeLLi) - Black_00105 metaG | ecosystem: Environmental > Aquatic > Marine > Oceanic > Sediment | place: Atlantic... | reverse complement strand
TGTTGGTGGGTGGGTGGGGGTGGTGGGGGGTGGGTGTGGGGGGTTGGTTGGGGTGGTGGGGGGGGTTGGGGGGGGGGGGGGGGTGGGGGGGGGGGGGGGGGGGGGGGGGGTGTGGGGGGGGGGGTGGGGGCGGGGGGGGGGGGGGGGATTGCCAACAGTATGATTCCTTGCTTCCAACTTTATGGTTCATCTCCTTACCTCTCCGATCAATCTACCGATGTAGTACTTGCCGACCTGCCGTTTGAGATGAGCAGCTCTATAAATAGTGCCTCCCTGAGAGGGATTGGTTGACGACATGAATTTTGACCTCTCGCAAGCAAGACCCAACAAGATTGTGCTTTCAAATGACGTAGCTATGCATGTTGAACAGTGTACAGTTAGAATAATTTGTCGAAGTGGCATCAGGTCTAGACATTTTGGAATCAAAAAAATCCATTCTGTTTTAGACACCCCTGTTTTCTCATTTACAGCTCGAATCAACACCGTCTTAGCATAATTTTGAAATCCAAAAAATTGGAAGAGTTCATACAATCACCATCAGGACGATACTATGCTTAAGCAGTTGCAGTAATTTGCCATCAGTAGATGCACAGATATATACCTTTTGAGACACACACAGAATGAATCCCAAAGAACTGCCATCTTCAGAGTCACCAGCTCTTACCTTCCAAGTTCTAGCACAATGTGGCCGGGCCAGAACTTCTCGTCTAACACTTCCACACTTCACTTCCGAAACGCCAATGTTCATGCCAGTAGGCACTCAAGGCTCCGTCAAAGGTCTGACCTCTGCCCAACTTGAAGACATTGGCTGCCAAGTCATCCTGGGGAACACCTACCATCTAGAAAATAGACCAGGATCAGAGCTGGTAGCAGACATGGGAGGTCTCCACGACTTTATCAACTGGCAGCGGGGAATGTTGACCGACTCTGGCGGCTTTCAAATGGTCTCCCTCCTTCATCTGGCAGACATCACAGAAGAGGGCGTCGCCTTTCAATCACCTACAGATGGCAGTAGAATGCTTCTCACTCCTGAACACTCTATAGCAGTACAAAATAGGCTAGGGGCTGACATCATCATGGCATTAGACGATGTTGTCCCTTCAACCGCCGCTGATCCTGAACGCTTTGAAGAGGCTACCCATAGAACCACAAGATGGATAGACAGATGTATTGCAGCGCATTCCAGGCCCACTGAGCAATCCTTATTTGCCATTGTCCAGGGTGGCCTGGACCCTAGACTAAGGGACATCAGTTTAAAGGGGCTGGTAGAGAGGAACACCCCAGGGTATGCAATTGGGGGGCTGGCTGGCGGGGAAGATAAACGCTCCTTTGTCAAAGTGGTATCCCAGTGTACAGCTGGATTACCTGAAGGAAAACCCAGATATGTCATGGGTATTGGGTATCCCCTTGATATAGTGATTTGTAGTGCCCTAGGAGCAGATATGTATGATTCTGTCTATCCCACCAGAACCGCAAGATTTGGAGTAGCTCTGGTTCCTGAGGGGGTATTAAAGCTAAGAAATGCAATCTACGCAAGTGATTATAGACCTATACAGGAAGGTTGTGATTGTATGGTGTGTCAGAAATATACACGGGCGTTTTTACATCCAATAGTGGCTAAAAATATTAGTTTTGCGTCCAGTCTGGTGACGTACCATAATGTGACGTTTATGCAACGTTTGGGGAGTGAGATAAGGGAGGCAATCAGGGAAGGGAGGTATCCAGAGTATGTGAAGGAGTCGGTGAAGAGACATTATCCTAAAGGGGACGTTCCTGATTGGGTGATCGAAGGGTGTACTTTAGCTGGAATTCATTTGGAGGATGGAGAGGGAAAGGAGGAATAGGAGTAGGGAGGGAGGGAAGGGTGAGGTGGTGAGGTTGACCAGTCCAAGACTTTGGGCAGACATTGGAGTTCCCGCGTTAACGTCAGTTAAATTTAATATGAAATTCAAATCAACCATAATATAATGCACCTTGAATATTGAAACAATGGTGCAATTCAGGAATTCAACACTCTTGTTGCTGGTCTTCATTATGGCATTTGCTGTCTCACCAATCTTGGGTGAATCTCCAAGTTGCGTGTCTCAGCGTCAAGCATGCATTGCATCTTGTACTGGAACTGCTAAATTCAAGTGTGAGGAAAACAGTTCCCCAACTACACAAGCCAAGGCGAGTGCCTGTGTCTGCACAGACGAATTGAGCGACTCTGTCAACACGCTTGTCGAAGCTACCACGTGCCTTCTCCTGGAGAAGAGATGCAAGCTGAGCTGCCCATCTGGCTCTACTCCTGATTTCCAGTGCTCTACCAATGGTCAAAATTTATCTCAGGCATGTGCATGTACTGACACTGCTACTGGCGAGAGAGAAGAGAGATTGGTTGCCGGGGAGCAGGACGCGGAGGAAGAAGAGGGGGATGGAGCACAGACAAGACGGCCAACTATTATTGGTGGTCTCATTCAAGATGATGGTACCCAGAGTCTCTTTGCCACAGGAGATCCAGGTGAGATAAACCCCGAATTGAGTACATCTGATGGTGAGATGATTATCTATACTCAATTATATGGGGCTCTACTACTTGCTGCAATGCTGCTCATTCCTTGATTCGGGGATGTCTTTCCACACTCAAAAAACTCCCATCGTAAAGTTGCTTTGAATGTTATTTATCGTTTTGTAATATAATAGAGAAAGATTCAATATGAGTTGCATTCATATTACAGCTAGCAAATTACAGGGCTTTCGCTGGAGAGTTGCATCCAAAAGACTCAATAGATACACTCGAAGTATTGAATGCAGCCAACAGCAAGTCACCATCATATACGAGGGAAAGAACATACAGATGGATAAACCATGCTACATCATCGGCAGCAATTCTTCAAACGACATTGTCATCCCCACCGCTCAACCAGAGCATGCCAAACTAGAACAAAGAAGCGGTCGTCTCTTCCTCAAAGCCAAAACTGGCGACCCCGACAGCATCCTCTCCTCAACTGGAGTCTTTCTGCAGCAGTCTGAGCTTCGTCCAGGTGTAGACTACCTTGTAGCACCCAATTCAACAATCACACTAGGATCAACCTCCATCATCATTGATTTCACCGAGCAAGGTGGCTCCAATGCAATGGCAGAGCTGTTACTCAAGGGAATGGCAGGAAACGCCTCTGATGAAGTTAAAAAGCAACTAGACATCTAACTTTTGGTTGGTATCGGCATAAATATCCCACCACAGCTCGACTTCCTCCCTGTACTCTATGTTCTCAACTGCCCATCTATGTGACCAAGGCTTCTCATCAACATAATGAACAACATGAATTTGCTGGAGATCCCATAGATTAGGATGGTGCACCTTGATACGTTTCTGAGCATTGTACGTATACGGAAGATGCTTCCAGGTATCTTTATAGTAATAATTAAGAAAGTCTTGCTCTGAAAACCTGGATGTTTCTCTCTCTGGCCATGTGGGCAGTGCAGCCAGCATTCTTTGGTATTCTCCTTTATTAGGAGTGAGGACACAGAACCCTGCATTGAAATACTCTGGCTTTGTGGTGTTGCTATCAAAGAAGCAGCATGCATCTCGTTCTTTTGCTTCCAGCCTTCCACCATAGCAGTCGCCGACTGCATAAAACTCCCCATTTTTACTATCACTGCAACATATATCAAACAGGTGATCTATGTTACGCAGAACCACCATATCAGCATCCAGATACACAATCCTCTCATACTCCTCTGCCTCCCACATTCTCAGTTTAGTCCAACATTCAGCATACAAGGGCCTGGCGTAATTACTGTGGTTGACAATGCCAATGAGGAGAGGGGGAGAAGAGTAACGGATGATGCAGCCATGTAATGACTGGAGTTGCTGGATGTATTGAGGTGATACAGAGGGGGTGGTTAGGATGACCAAGGGGTAGGATGAGTTGACGCGTTGTAGTGAGTGGTGTAGACAGAGGATGCCAGGGAGGTAGGCGTCATTGGAGAAGAGGGTGAAATACGCAGACCGGTGTTCATGGTGTGTTGGAACAGAAGGTGACATTTTGTTGGGTGTTCTCAGAGTATATTGTTTTGTATTTTAGGTTTTCTGAAATAGAGTGAAAGAAAGAAAGATAGTGCTGTGGTTCTTCACTTGGGAGGTGTTTCCCTGCCACCTTCTCCTCACCTTCAAGGAATTTTAACTAGAAGGGTCAACAGCTTGTCGGTTAGTTATTTCAAAGATAAAATTAAAAGAAAGCTCTATAATATGGTAGAAGGTAAATATGATGAGATCGTGGTATATCAATTTTTTTTGGTTCTAGTCAAATATAGAATGGTTGTCATTGCAGTGCAGGAGTCTTAGCGGTGATAATGTTGGAGCTATGAAGGCGCTACTGAATGTAACTACATTGAAATAGCTTGCATTTTTGGAATGCTTGCTGTCTACAAAGGCAATAAGCCGTATAATTAAGCTTGCAGATTTGCAGAAGCTAAGTTTGATTGCTATCGTTAACGGCTTCAGTGTCCAGCTGCAGCCAATTGGAGCAGTCAAGGCATTACTGAAACTGACATCGCTTTTCAACTTAGAGATTGAAAACAGCGACTTGAATGGAAAGGCGATTGCAGAAATAAACCCGATATAGCTAAAATAAAGTCGGGTGACTGGCGTCTTTTACAAGAGCTAAATTTCCACAGAAAAATGCATTGTGAGGACGACTTTGGAGATGACCCCGTGGGAGCATTCCAGGGATTGTTGCATCTCACTTCTATCAAAATTCTGGGCATACAAGAATGCAATATGACTTGGGAACCAGTCTTTCATTTAAAGCCTGGTAATTGGCCTCATTTACAGCAGCTGACTCTAGAGTCTCTAGATCTAGCTTGGATGAGGTAGCCTGATGCTTCTGATCAACCTCAACTTTATCTAGGGGGTGACTCCTGCCACCTTACCTGCACTCTTTTGCAACACTTTCAGCTGCCTCACCAAATCACCAAACAGCGGTCTCTTCACTACCTGCCCAGTAGTACACATTTGTACCAGGGCCAATAGCTGCTTCTGAACATCTAATATAAACTCCATTGCTTCAAATGTAATATCCAGTCTGTTGATCATATCTGATAACAACAACCCAAATCCTCTGACGTCCAATTTCTCAAACACCGCTTTATTGTTACCTTGACCATGAACACTACTACCATTATTGTTGCTTTTCTTATTGTAGCAGAAGGCAGCTCCATAATCGCACAGTATAACATGATTCCCCTCTGCATCACTCAACACATTATGGGCATACACATCTCCATGGCTGATCCCTTTGCTGTGCATCTTTTCCAATGCGCTCGCTACACCTGCCGCCACGTTGAGCACATACATGAGAGGAAAGGAAACACCAGCCTCCCATCTGCATCTCAACAATGATTCATGGTTTGGTTTAAGTGCCAACGGGCGGAGAGGCGTCCCCTGTTTGTCTGCTGCTAGTTCAGTAATGAGCGACAGTGGTTGTTGACACAGACCCAGGACTTTGACTAGATGTTCACCAGATACTGCAGCTGCAATGCCAATTTCATCTCTTGCATGGCCATCTGGACCAATCTCTGATGCAGAGTATATTTTCAAAGCTACCCTTTTCCCTTGCCATGTTGACAGGAACACCTCTCCTGATGCGCCATCCCCTAGTTTCTCTCCCACCGTGATATCTGTAAACTTGACATTGGCATTCTTCTTGGGGGGCGGTAGTCTGGGGCAGCATGGATTACCAGCAATAGACACCCATGCCAGTTTAGGGGAAGATCCACCAACAGTAATGTCTGTAATAGCACAGCACGCTACTCTGAGAAGCTCCAAGTGGGGAAGAGCAAAGATCTCCTCTGGAATGGTTTGCAAAGCGTTGAAAGAGGCTTGACACTTCACCAGGCTCTTCATTCCTCCTATTTCTCTAGGCAGCTCTGTCAATGCATTGTCAGTGAGAAACAGCTCCACCAGCTTATCAAGCTTACCAATGCTTACAGGCAGCACTTTCAGTCTGTTTGATTTCAACCCTAATCTATGAAGATTCCTTAATTCTCCGATTGATTCTGGCAGCTCTCTCAATTGGTTCCCCATCACATTGAGGTACTTCAACTCCACCAGGTCGCCAATATTAGAGGGGAGCTGCATGAGCTGGTTGTTGGCTACATTCAGATCTTGAAGACTTTTGAGATTCTTGCACACAGAAGGGGGAATCATTTTGATGTTGTTATTGGACAAATCAAGGCGGGTCAGTATGATGAGCGTGCCTAGAGAGGCGGGGATGCCAATGATAGTGTTGTGTGATAGATCAAGGTGTACCAGATTGCCAATGGCGAACACTCTGCTGGGAATACTGTCTAGATCTTGATTTTTTATTGTAATAGATCCTGCTTTGATAGAGGAGATGTAGTCCAAAGTGGTTCTGATGAAACTGGGTCGGCCAGCTAGACTGAAGAGCTGGTCTAGAGAGGTGATGTCGCTAAGACCAGGAGGGAGGAGGGATGCTAACTGTTGTGATTGTTGGTGGTCTTGCAACTGAGCTGCTGATGAATTTCTTCTCCTTCTTCTTCTTCTTCTTTGAATAGTTCTGATGAGGGTGTAAAGGGTGAGGGTAGATGCGATAGCGCCTCCTACAGTAATTGCAGTGAGGACCTTGGCGTCTTTGGTGTCGATGCCAGTGCGAATGGTGGCGAGGTGGATGCTGGCCTGGTGGTTGAGGGAATTGGCGACGTTGGCCAATTGTGATGTTGAGAGTTGAAATTGATCGATAATATATTTGCTCATCGCAGCCATGATATGAGTAGCAAAAATTATGTTATAGATGAAGGAAACGTGAGACGATTCAAAGGAAAGGGAAGATCTTTGCTCTTGTGTGAAAGGTTTTGAAATGCTGATCACTTCTGTCTCTTTAATCGGGCAATTATGAACGCAAGAAGTTCAGTACCGAGCAAAAGAGCAATATGTACTTCAAAAAGTATTGATTATGAAGCTTTTTGATCAAGAGAGCAGCTTTTCTCAGGCCATATTCAACCATTGCCGTCGTGATGATCGAATTGGGGGGAGGGTAGAGAGGCGATGCTTAGGCTGTTGTTGCTTTTCTGCTTGGAATAACTTCACAAATGGATCTATGGCTGGATGTTCATTACAAGGAATGCGAGGAAAAGACAGTTGGGAGAGAGGCAAGCCATTTCAAGCCACCAGTTCCCGGGCTTCTACCTGCCCTGTCTGCCGAGTCGACGCGTCCGTACGGTCGTCCACGTCAGGGTTTTTGCTACAAAACCCTTTGCCCTTTCATCGTAACTATTTATATCGATTAATTGACTTGTTGTTCAACTCAAAACAAGTGTATTCTCAACCAAAGAATTACTATACTCAAGGTTTCAAAATTAATTAATTAAATTAAGGATATTTTCTTTTCAAGGTTTGGTCCGAGAGACACCCAAAAAAATAATCCTCAAACTTCTCCCACCTCTCACACCCATGCCACCAACAGCGGCACCAACCAGTACCCTGTATAAAACCAGAGCAACTGCCAGAACCTCTTTCTCTCAGTCTCGATCGCAATTTCACTGCTGCTGCTCCGCCTTTCAAAACAACTCCACCACCACCCCCAACCCCTCCACCCACCAAGGCTACATCCTCTCCACCCTCTTCTCCTCTGATAGAAATGTATATAAACACAACCTAGGTCATTCTATAGTCCCTTTATTAGACCCTAGCACGCATGACTTGCCATTTGGTCTATCCATTGACCTCCACAAACATCACTACCACCACAATGATAAAACCACCATTGCTACCACCAGCAACCCTCCTCCTTATGAATTATACTTTATTATGAGTGGTCAGGGCTGTCTACTGCGCCCAGATGGCTCTTTAGATCCTCTGTCATCAGGAGATGCTGTGTTGCTGACTCAAGGTGCTGGCAGATGCACCGCCCCCCCTCCTTTTCCTCCTCCTCCTTCTCCTTCAAGTTGTAATGATGATGTTGATATTGATGACTGGTCTGTTGCATCTCTTGTAGTACACATTCCTCGATCATTAGTAGATGCAGTACCTGTCAGTACTAATATCGTAGATACTAATAATGACAATATAAATAACACCTCCATTGTACAGCAACAGCAACAGCAGCAGCAGCAGCAACATCGAGATGAGGCTCATAGACAGAGTGCAATAGAGCTGGTAGAAAAAGCATGGGGAAATGCAGTCCGAGTCCGGCATCTCCCTCTACATGTTGCAGAGACCATACTGGCAGGAGCCAATGATACTGCAGTGCAAGCAGCTTCTACTGTGCATATTATTAACAGGGAAGAATTAGATATTAGTGAGAACAAAGCTAACACTAACAAGGAGGGTGAAGGTGCTGCAGCAGCTGCACTGGATTATCTGTCTGGAATACTGAGCAAATGGCTGAGGAAGATGTACAACAATAATAATAATAATAAAGGAGAAAATGGCCGAGATGCACCTGCTACTACTATATTACAAGGAGTGTTAAAAAGAACGTTGACAGAACTGACTGCATTTCAACTACCTAATCAAACCAATAGGCTTGCCCTTATATTCGACCCATTAGCAAAGCCAGCTGTCCCCTTTGTATTTGGAATAGAAATCTTTGAAGAGAATCATAAAACACACCCCCACAATCACCCCACTGCGTATGAGTTGTTCTTTATTTTAAGTGGAGAAGGCGAGGGGTTTTGTGATGATGTGAGATTCCCAGTAAAGGCAGGTGATGTGGTGGTGTTTAGACCCAGGAGCGTGCATGGTATTGACAATGGCCAAGGGAGGAGAATGTATTGCCTTGAATTGATGCTGCCAAATGAGAGTTTTGCAGAGTTTGTGAGAGGCGGGAGGGAGACTGGGGGGTTGAAGCAGGAGGATATGTGTGTCATTGCATCTATTGGGTGTGGTGGTGGTAATAATAATAAAAATATAAGTGGAAAGTAGTAGTAGTAGTAGTGGTAGTAATGGTAATAATATAGCAGGCGCCCCTACTAATCTACTAGGTAGTATTATTAATAATAGTGGTAATAATAATAATAATAATAATAATAATAATAATAATAATAGCAGCTATAGTAATGGTGATGATGTAACGTCGCTGCTTTATTCTCCATCATCTGGAGAGACAATGCTGTGTAGATGCTATATGTATGTATATATTTATTGATGAGGTTTACATGGACCTGTAAATTAAACAAGAATTGGTGCTACCTCTCTTTACGTATTTCATTTCAAACATCTCTCTCTCGCTGCATTATCAATTTGTACCACCGCCCGAACCCAGTTGGGATGAGGGGCGGGAGCACTGGCTGAGGGGCATCTAATGATTTACTTGTCAATCTGAGCAGCGATGAGGTCAGCAGCTTCTTGAACAGTGGAGATCTTCTCGGCTCCCTCCTCATCAAGCTGGATATCGAACTTCTCCTCTAAAGCCATCATAATCTCGACAGTGTCGAGGGAGTCAGCGCCAAGGTCGACAAACTTGGCCTCAGCGGCAACCTTGTCCAAATCAGTTCCCAATTGCTCAGAGATGATTTCACGGACATCCTTGAGCACTTGAGCCTTGTCCTGTAGAGAGAATGGAAAGAACTAGTGTCAGTGTTGATCATCATCAGAGAACAGAAAAGATGCTGGTTCCTGCAAATTGATATCCAGGGTCTCTGCGTCTCGTGATGCGACTTACAGCTGCAGCTCTAACAATGACGCGTTGGGCACGCATTGAGCGAGAAGCCTTGGCCTGTAGAGATAAATTGGGAAGGAAAAGGGAGGTTGACACAAGGCATCAGTGATTGACAGATTCTTCATATGGCATAGTGAAGGCACATATTGTGATGGATTTAGACGGCATTAAGTAACTGGAATTCATCAATATCGCCAATTTCTAAAATGTGCTATCAAAAGCTACAATTGCAATTGATGTCATCAAATCTTCTTACCACGAGGGCTGGGCGGCGAGCAACGGTAAATTTAGCGCTAAGAGCAGACATATTGTTGTTATTGCAATCTTTTCAAACAAACCGAAATTATGGTGTCGCTACACTTGGAAATCGGTGTCCAAGGGCCCCGCCGGCGCTGACCTTTTTTTGACAATTCCCTCTCAATGCTATAAATGAGAGACCCTATGCTGACAAACACAGCAGTATTGTTATTTCTCTTACATCTGTGCTGTAGGTTTTACTGTTTACCTAAGGGTTCTATTATTATTGAATACCAAAACAAAACAGGGTAAGGGAGAGTAAGCACACTCCGCCCTTGTCCCAGCTCCCACAAGATGAAAAGGACTCATTTTGTTCCTGGCTGGCTGGGGGGAAGGAGGGGGCAAAACTTCAACACACACTCCCTTTTAGCATCAAAACAGGCACACATATGCAGAGAAGGGTAAGGTAGAGTAATGCCACAAAAAACAGAACAGGAAAGAAAATGATTCTTGGAAGAACAAAAAGCCGTAATAATTGGTACATTTTTTTGTTTCAATAGGGAGAGAGTATTTCAGCCCAAATTTGTTTCTCTCCCTCTCTCTCCCTATTTTCATTCTTTCCTATACCATATGGAATATATATCTTGTTTATAGTGTATCCTATATCTAGAACTGAGATGAACAGAGCTCAAAGAGGGCAGATACAGCATCAGCCTCATCCTCCTCTCCAGAGTTTCCTGCTTCAACTGCTGCAGCTGCAATATTCTTCTGCTCTTGTCGACTACGTGCAGTTTCTCTATGCAGAGCATCTTTAAGCAATGCTACACGCTCATGTGGTTGCTGCTTTGATGCCCTTCCTCCTGCCGCATGACTAGCTCCTGGAGGTGGTGGAGGCAGGGAGGTGGTTTTCCTCAGGGGAGGAGATACCAGGTCAAGACCCCAATCAGATGTTTCAGCCGCAACTGCACCCATTACGCCTCCACTGGCTGCTCTCTTGGGACGTTTGGAACGCTCTTGTGGTACGACTGCTGCTCCTGCAGAGAGAGACACACCTCCTACTGCTGCTGCTGCTTGATGACCATGTAGGGCTTTGTTGGCCATCATCACCATGGAGTTGGAGTAGGGGAGAGGAAGACGAGCTGTTGCAGCAGCATTACTTGCAGCAGCCTTGCTACCTCCAGTCAAAGTCTCTGAAATATAATCTAGTTGACGCTTCTTTATTGCTGCCTCTATATCAGCTACATTTGATGCTGGAGAAGTGGCGGTGTCAGCCATTTCGGGACCAGCAGTTTGTTGTTCATTTGCTGCTTCTGAAAGATGGCTGACCAGAGCAAATGGCAACTGCCGAAGCTGCTGCTGCTCTTGTAGTTCTTGCTGCTCGCCTCCTTCTAATTGCTGTTTCTGTCCACCTTGACCTTGATTCATCATGAAGCTAGAGAGGGCAGGCATACCTTTAGCCATGGCCACTTCAGCAGGCATACCTTGGCATTCAGCAGCTGCAGCCCTGAACGCAGCAGCCATGGTGTGATACATCTGTGGGAGAGGGGGGGTCACACCTTCCGGAGGGTTGTTGCATAGAGCAGCCTTGCTTCCGACTACTCCGTTGACAGGGAGTCCTGCCATGAGGGTGGAAAGGAGCATGGGATCAAACATAGGGATGGGTGGAGTGGACGCATTGGCAGCAGCTGCTGCTGCAGCGGCAGCATACTGCGCGTGGTGGTTCTCTGCAAGCATGGCAGCTGCTTGTTGTTGCATGCCAGCGGCAACCATGCCAGCTGCCATGCCAGCAGCTCCAGATGGTTCACCAAGACCACCGACGGCGGGAATGGTCCATGTCTCTGCGACGCTGGGGGCGTCGGGTTCATCCCGGGGGAACTCCATGTTGAGGCAGCCCTCACAGGTACACGTCTCTGGGTTGCACTTACTGCCAGCAAGGAAGCATTCGCAGTACTTTTTCAAGCAACGAGAACGTTTGCAGCGGCAGCCCTTCTTGTGGCCTTCATTCCCAATCTTGATCTGGAAGGCATGGGGGTCCTTGGCGAGGACAATCTTACGAGCATTCTGAACCATGCGAGTGTATTTGATGGTATTTCTGCACCCAGCACAGATGCAGCCAGGCATGCAAAAGCCACCAGCAGCGAAACAATCACAGTAGAGCTTGAGACATTGACTACGCTTGCATTTGCATGGCATTCTTTCGGTTCCTACATGGTTGGTGGCGAGGTTCATCTTGTGCAGTGGAGCATTCCCATGAGCATAGGACGGGTAGCCATACATTGCCTGCTGCTGTTGGTAGCTGTTATATAGCTGTTTCTCGTGCTCTTGCTGTTGCTGTTGAGCAGAGAGAGGGTACTGAGATGGGGGAGGGAAGGCAAATCCAGCGGCGGCGGCGGCGAGATTCAGGCTGGCCAAGACTTCTGCGGCTATTGGGGTGGTTGCTGGGAGACCACCAGGAGTTGGGTGTGGGCCATATGCCTTTTCAGCAGTGTCAGGAGGAGGGATTCCAAAGGGAGTGGCTGGGAGCTCAAATCTACGGAATGATCCACCACCACCACCGTCGATGGCATTGGCGGTGGCAGATGGGTCTATGACGTTGGGATCTTGGCTGCTTAGTGGTTGACCTCCACCACCACCACGGATTGTTCTCTTGCGTGTGGGAACCATGACTAACTTTTCTCTAGCTTCACCAGATAGGTTGTTGGGCTGCTGCTGGTGGGGAGCGTCTATTGTCGCAGCGACTGCCTTGAGAAGAGAAGGGGGAGCTTCTTCTTCTTGTTGTTGTTGCTGTCGGCCAAGCTTGTGTTCAGCTTCTTCATCTTCGTCTAGGCCATTGCAAGGGATACCTACTTGATTCTGATTGGCTAACTGAGTTCCCCCGACTGCTGCTGGAGAGGCAGTATCTAGTTGAGGCTTAACAGCCGACAATGGTGGTTGGACGGCATTGGCGATGGCGTCAACAGGCTGCATGGAAGATGAATCATGATAATCAAAGGTTTTGCGTAAGAAATCGGGGTCTTTGAGTAGTTCTTCATGTAGGATAAGGGAAGGAAGCGACGTACCTGTTGAACTGCTGGCCCATTTTGAACACTTGGCAATAGCAACGATTGCAACTCGTTCGTTACCTGAGAGATGGCAGCAACGGGGTTACCCGGTGCTCGATCACCTAGGATAGCTAGCTGGGAGACATCGATGTTAGCGTTGGCTAACGTTTCCTGCAGGAAAGATCAAACAAAGTCGAAGTCGGTTTGGTTAAACTGTTTATAAAACTGGGAGACGACGGCCGTGTTTCATACTTACCCTTAACTGCTGCAGTGACTGCAACACACTCTGAAGTTTATCGTCGTTAGACTGCTCCATTTATGCAAACGTTTGACAATTTAGAATTCGGTTTTATTTGGTTTTGTTGAAAATAACGCAGCAAAACAACTAGACTGCTAGTATCAATAGCTATCACAACTTGATCAAATATGTGCGTTTGAAATTTAAAACGTTAACCAATTACGGTATCCCAAGTTTGAAAGCTGTTATTTTCACCTCTGTCATTTTCAAACGCTGCAAGGATGAGCAACCGACCTGCTGAGGAGAGAAATAGTGAGAGGAGTTGCGACTTCTGCTAGTTTTTCTGTTGATTTACAATATAATGACCTAATCTACAGATTGAGAATAAAAATGAGTGAACCTGTAGGCACTGGCCTTGTATCTTTGCTTGCTTGCTATTACTTTGATTTGGAACTTGGGCAGAAACTTGAGGCAGTATACCCTTTAAATCACGATCTATCAAAAGAAGAGGAGCGTACCATTGGGTTCCATGCATTTCCAGTAGGTTATCTATCTGTTTTCTTCTCGACAACCCCGATCATTATTCCACCGCCATCAACCCCTCTTTCCTACACCACAGGATTCCATGTCCTTCGAGCTTCATGTAGACAGAAGTGCCATCCGAGACAGCATTTACACCTTCCAATTAGAAAGAAACACACCTTCCACCACCACCATCACCACCACCACACAAATCTACGGCTTTGTCTTTTGCAGACAACGCCAAGACGACTCCCTCCCTCGTGGCGGCGAACAACGCTCAGTCGTCGTCCTCTCCCCTTTTCCTATATCATCTCTCCTCCTCCCATTCACCCAACATGCTGGGTGCACTCTCTTGGCATCATCATCAAGAAACCTATCTGCAGTACTAGAATCCTTATGGCAGGAGCAGGCGTACAATCTCCAGCCAATCCACCCGGGGGATCCACTTGACGCGCCTCTCTGGGGGGCTAGAGTGTCACTGGCTTTGGGAGGCAATTTGCAGCCATATACTAATACAATAATAACTGATCTTCCTGAACTCAGTACCTTACCTCCACACTGTGCTGCAGCAGCAGCAGCAGCATTTGCATCTAAGGATACTAGAAATCGTGGTGGTCTGGATGAGTTGGTAGATGAGCTTGATGACGATACAGGCCTCCCCCTGCCTTTGATACCCCTAGACAACAACCAAGAAAATCATCACGGCAAAAGAAATAATTCATTCTCCCAAGATGAATCTTTATCGTCATCACTAGCAGCCTCTGTAATGGGAGGGTTTGCAGAACTAGATGTCTACACCCCGATGAGCCACGCCCTGCATCATCTGTGGACGGTCTGGGAGCTGTTGATGGTGGGACAACCATTGATGGTGGTGTCTCCTTCACCAAGCTCAGCATCTTTCACAGTAGCTGCTCTATCGTCGCTCATAGCTCCTCTTCCATACACTCAGCCACAGAGACCATATTTCACAATCCACGACCCGGCATTTGCACCGCTTGTTGCTGCTGCTAAACGAGGGGAGTTGCCCCTTCAACCTTATAGCAGTGGCAATGATGTTAGTAGTACCAGCAGTGGTGCTCAGCTGCCTATGTTAATTGGGGTAACCAATCAGTTTATTATTAAATCTCTCCTTGGATGGGGTAATATTATTGGCACTGGATACTCTCTCTCAAGTACTGGATTGTCAGTGGCACAGAGTGGTAGTGGTACTAGTACTAATAGTAGCGGAGAATCAGGAAGTAGTACTACTAACAACGGTAGTAGTAGTAGAAGTGGTAGAGGTTTGGTTAAATGGAGAAGAGGAGGAGGAGGACCTGGCAGTTTGGTGTCTTCTCCTAGTGATGGCGCTTGGTTTGACTACCGACCTCTGACACGGCCTGACAAAGAGCTGCTGGCTTCGTTGGTACAAGTGACTGCCATATCGGATGGTATTAGCAGTAGGAATGACAATAGTGGTGGCATGGAGAATGGTGTAGATGCAGTGGCAAAGAAGAAAAGAGCTGCTGCATTAAATTCTGCCACAATAAAACGGCATTTCCAAGAGCTGACGAGAGCAGTGCTCTTCCCGTTGCTCCCCCTCATCTCACCAGTCCCTCCATCCATGGCAGCATCACCATATCAGCTAGCAAACCCACCCAACTTGCCTGTATTTGATCCACAAGAAATATTAGACGGATTGAAAGGTCGGTCTGCTCGTGTTCCTGATATCTTACTGCAACGCTTTGGCAGTCAAAAGTCTGTAGTGTCTTTCTACGCACGATTTTTAAAGAGCCCCATATTTACAATCTGGCTGCAAGCAAGGCAAGCAGCTGCAGCAGAGTGGCAAAGGTTGGTGTGGAGGGCTGCCTGGAGGGCTGCTGGCGGTCCAAGTGCTGCTGTTGGTCTGCCTGGTGGTCAGGAAGATGTTGGGGCCATTGAGGAATTCTTCTCTTTGGAACAGCGGCTTGGTGGCGATACCAATAGAAATGATACTAAGGATGATGCATTAGTGGCTGAACTCCGAATATTGTTTGAAAAACTTCCTACTGATTTACAAAACTCACTTATTCTCAATCCAAAGAGAAGGTTGTTGTTACTAGAGGAGAAAGAAGGAGGAGGGGAGAGGGAGTAGTTCATCAAGATAGGACACCCTTTTTTTCCTAAGCTTTTCTTCAATGTAAACATCGTCATTTCTCCCAGCAATTTTAGCATCATTACACCAATTGTTTTTTAATAACATTACACAACCTATGCAATTTCTTTTCACCAATATTATCGTGGAGGAACAGGTGGTGTAGGTGGCTCTTCTTCATCCACATGACCTTCACCTCCCCTATCTCTCTGCTGCTGCTGCTGTCGTTGTTGTCGTCTTTGTTCTTCAACTAATGCTACATCCAGTACTCCAGTCTCTGCTCTGGATTCATGTTCTCTACTGGAAGGTGTTGGGGGACCTGGCGTGTACTGCCTATATACATCTCCTCCTCCTCCTCCTCTAGCTCTTTGCCGTCTCCCACCTGCAGCTCCACCTCTAGCCCCTCTCTCTGGAAGAAATATACCCCCCAGGGGCCTCCTTCTCTGTTCAGGAGGTGTAGGTATAGGAGGTTCATCTGCTGGAGCTGCATGCATTTCTCCTCGCCCTCCTCCTCCCCCTTCTCGCCCTCCCCCTTGGTCTTGTAGTCGGGCAGCTTGTAGCCTCACTGCTGCTTCCCTATTGGTAGAAGTAGTAGTTGCCATGGTCGAACTTTCTCCTTGAATAGCAGTTGCAGATGATGAAGACGGTAGTGTTGCTGGTTGTGGAGGCGGTACTGGGTTTGATGGTCCAGCACTGGAGTTACTAGGTGCAGGAGTAGGGGGATCTGAACTCTCCCCACCACCACTTTGCCAAGGACTCCCCGACTCTGAACTCCACCCTTCTCCTCCTCTTCCACCTCTTGATCTCCCATAGTCATCATCACCGTCATCATCACTACTATCACTATCACCACCACCTACTAATATCTCTCTCCTTCCAGTTGTGGTATGCTTCAATGGAGGTGGACACATGATATCAATCCAAGTATAAAACTGCAGGTTGACTATGAACGTTGCTCCTAGTGGTAGTATAATTAAGAAATGGTTTCTACCATACGGCATCATGGCAGCAACACCACAAGCTGATGCCACAGATAAGAGAGCTGCTCCTCCTCGCACAGCGTGCATGGCAGTTCTCATTGCTAGGAGTTTGAGTGTTCTTTTAGTGGATACTCCTAGTGTTGCAAGCTCTCTTCGTGCTTGCCAGGCCATGGCTGCCTCTAAAGAACAGACTACTATGACATCAGCCATTCTAAAGGTTGCATCAGAATAAAATGCAGTTTTTGCTAGCCTGAGGCCACGAATATACCAGGTATACTTGGCTGCTTTTCTGGCAGCTGAAGCCGGTATTTCTTTTATTAGTTTATGTGCGAGAGACGCAGAGAGGCGGATGGATGCTTGCCAATCTAAAAAGCACCTGACCAACTCAACTGCAATCTGCATTGCTGATGTCATGCATCCTGTGAACAAGGCTGTGATTGATTTTTCTCTGGGATAGGGCACTGGTGCAGGCATAGAACCAGTCCTGTCGGCCTCGTTTTCTGCCTCCAGCAGTTGGTTGAAATAATCTCTGACAACCAGTATTTGATGCAAGGCGAGGTTTCTTCCCAGAATAAAGGACATGTTTTTGACGCCTAAAATCTTGAGTAGTGCATCCTTGCCTACTAGACGTGTACTTTTAAGTTGGGTGTCTAAGCTGGCGGCAGCAGCAGCAGCAGCTGGGAGGGCGTCGTCGGCATGTTGTGTTGCCTGGTGAATTGGTGGGCGGGGGAAATGATCAGTTGTGTCAAAATTATGACGGGGAAGTGTATGAAACATACGATCGGATAAAAAATGGTCCAAATGATATTACCTTGAAGACATCGTCGTCGTAAGGAGCTCTAGCGAGAAAGCAACTAGACAAGAATCCTTGGTTTCCAATTAGTTCAGCTGTTGTAGCAGCAAGTGCAGAAGATATTAGAATTTTAGTTGGACCACTAAGTAGATCAACTGTTAAAGTTACGCTGCTCTTGGGTATAGGCACCGTCATTTCGTTTTATGAAAAAGGGTTTAAAAAATGGAGACGCCAGGTTAAGTTTGCCCCTTATCACCTATGGTGCAGTATAGATCAATGATACATCACCATACTCATCATCATTTCGTAAGATTTAACTCATATGTTGATACTCAACTGCTATGATCTACAATAAGGAGGGCGGACGGCCCAAGGTCAACGCCCATCAAGGCCATCGTGGTATGGAATCACTGGGTAAGTTTGAGCAGGGTTTTAGAATTATGACCACAGCCAGCAAGCAAAGCTGAATATGGACTTGCCATACCCACTTTAAATAGGTACACCAGATGCAAATGTGCTGGTACTTGTGGAGCTCATGCCTTCTCTCTTTTGAAATTATTTGAGAACGTAGAGTCGGAGCAATGGACCTTAAAGAAATGGGAATCCACGGCTGCCATGCCATAACAATCGATTCCACCAATCACATTTTAGCATATACACTCTATTCAAAGTATAAGAGACTGCAATTAAAGCTCTCAACAGTTAATTAGCCATCTAATCAAGATTGATTTCAAGCATAGACTCAAATAAAATGAACACTGTTGCATTGCATAAAGCAGGTATGTGTATATTCTGGATGTACCAGATAAAATGCGTGTGTTTCATCTTTCGAGTTGGTCACATGGCGCTGACTTGTTTTCCTCCTCAAATTCCACAGGTCGTCCCGTTTCCAGCATTGGAATGACCCGACCAACCCTCAAATACACACTAGCACGTCCCCAGATAACGTGTGCAGCCAGCCGCATCGAATTCATTCGCGGCATCGAAGAACCAACCATCCCTGACGTCAGACTCACCCGCAGTAGAGACGGCGCCAGCGGCACTGCCACCTTTGTCTTTGAAAACCCTTCTATCTTTGAAGCTAGCGGTGAACTCGGCGACATCACTGGTCTCTTTATGGAAGATGATGAAGGTCTCCTCACAACAGTCGACGTCCAGGCCAAGTTTATCAATGGCAAGCCCAGTAAGATTGAAGCCAAGTATGTCATGCGCAGCGCTTTTGAATGGGATAGATTTATGAGGTTTATGGAGAGGTATGCTGAGGATAAGGGACTTGGGTTTGCCAAGAAGAGCTAAATAATTATTATTCAAAATAGTATGGTTATAGATTGATTTACGTGCGGTATGATTCATTTAGTTTTAGTAAGAGAATGAAAGAGAGAGAGAGAGAGAGAGAGAGAGCGAGAGAGAGAGATGCTCGAAATTTTGTAATGCAATGCAATGCAGCTTAATTACGACACACACAAAACTCACAGATACACACACACAGATACGACTAGTCTGCTTATCCAGCCCAATGCAGCCATACTTGGTCTGAAGAAGAGAGCAAGAATGCAGCCCCAATGGCAACAAATCCAGAAGCCCCCGCCACGGCTGCCAACACCAACCCACCAACCCTTCCTCTCCCTCCCCCCCTCCCCATTCTCCTTCTCTTCTTCCACAGGCTGCTCTTTGAAGGATCTTCAGGAACTACCCACCTCCCATCTTCAACATACGCATACGCTGCTGATGAGTGCTCTAATGGTATCTTTTGTAACAAATCTACCGGTTTTATTTGCTGGTACAAAGTTACTGCTTGCTGGGCCAACTCATCAGCAGTCAACTGCTGCCCATCCTCTGTGGGGCCCAGTACTTTCAGTCCTTTCAACACGGCATACACCATGGGTCCATCGTCATGTTTATATTCTAATATTTTATGTCTATTGTGTCTTATTGCCACAGCAGCCACATACAGCGGCATCAATGGATGGGAGGAGAGAAATAAGTCAAACAGTCGGGCTGCATCAGCCAAGGAGGTCACATCGTGAGCATACCATGTCATGTACCAACTGAGAGCAAAATATGGTACTTCTAGGGAAGGTTCACCTAGTGACTGAATGTACCCATGCAACTCTGGATCTGCTACTTGTAGGATGGGGTATAAGAGGGACAGAGACTCTACGGCAGCTGTAAGACTGGGGCGAGTGCAGTCGTAGAGATGGTTTTGAACCACGACTCGTAACATTTTATAAGCATTGATTTCACCACAGATGAAGAGTAATACGGAAGCAATGTCGTGCATTCCTTGGTAGTAGTGTATGCCAGTGGTGTTGCCGTGTATGGCGGCTTCTACGACTCGGCGGAGAGCTGACCTGCGTTGAGTTCTGTCTTTTTCTGTCCATCCTGGTGTGAATGACCAGAGAGATCTGGCAATGTCTGCTTCTACTACAGAGGAGTCTTTGTGAGATAAAGTGTGGAGGTGGTTGTAGGAGGTGGTGGTGGTGTGATCTGATGGTTTGATATCTAGGAGTAAGGGCCATACTCTAGAACGGACCTGTGGAACGGTGTGATGGTGTATTGGTGGTGAAAGAGGAGAGTGAGAAGTCGGCGGTGATCATAACTCTGTGGCAGATTAGTAGCACGTAGAAGGAAATTCATCTCTGTAAGCGAACTCACTTCATTGTTGACGAGTCCTCTAACTGCTGCAACTTTTCTAATTTGCAACCAGTCTTGGTGTTTGCTAATTAACTCGTTGATTATGGAGATCGTTTGGGTTTCACGACTCTCTGTTGTATCATTCACCCTATTTCGCTTTCGATGAGATCTCCTCATCGTGAAATTCAAATTCAAGTCCAGTAATTATGACTGGAATGCTCATAGATATGCAATTTTTTTTGGCTTCTTGACAGCAAGCTCCAGGGCGTTCGATCTAACCTGAACGGAGCCGCTAGACCGGCGGTCAAGAGTTGGTCTGGGACGGTGTGTTCAAGTCTATAATCACATGAAGCAAAGTTAAAAACCTAAATATCTTGTAATATAGCACTCGTTAGCTCAAAATAGTCCAATTGAAGCTTTCATTTTCATTTTCGTCAGAACAAGAGTAGACATTTTGGAATCAGAGATGCTAGTTAAATAACATGGGAGAAACAATAAATCAATCATCCCTACTCAGGCTTATCGCACCGTTCGGCTTTGCCAATGCAAACTCACTCCTGCTGATCGCTGGTATCATTGGTGCATGTGGTGCAGGTGTCTGCACTCCCATTTTCACACTCGTGTTTGGCTCTCTCGTTGACGACTTTGGAAACAATTTTGGCAACACAGCGGCCATGCAAGATATAATTGAAGGCAACATCATCAACATCATCTACATTGGCCTGGGTGCCTGTGCAGCTGGGTATCTGCAAGTTACTGCCCTCAACATCTATGGTGCCAGGACAGTCGCCAAACTAAGAAGCACGTATTTGTCAGCAGCCTTGAAACAAGATTCTGTCTTCTTTGACACTAATAGCAAAGATGCCACTAGTAAAGATGACGATACCTCTACTGCCTCCTCAACCAACACCTCTAACGGTTCAACAGGGACGGTCATCAGTGGACTGAGTGAAGATGCCAAGACAGTTCAACTCACCATATCGGACAAGACAGGAGCGACGCTCTACAACGTTGCCATGGGCATAGCAGGCTTATCAATAGCCTTGGTGAGAGGATGGCAAATGACCCTCGTATTGATGGCCTGCACCCCTCTCATAGCCATCTTGGGATATCTTCTAGCACTCTACATGGAGAGCTACAGTAAAAAAATCAACGCAGCATATGCTGATGCGAATAATATTGCAAGTCAAGCTCTGGGAAATGTGAGAACAGTGTATTCCTTGAATGCTGAGCAAGGCACCGTCGATACCTATGAATCTTCCCTGGAGATGCCACTGAAGGTTGGAGTGAGACAAGGGACCGTCGGTGGGTTGACAGTAGGCGCCACAATGTGTGTTTTCTACCTCTCTTGTGCCTTGGCTCTGTGGTATGGAGGGGAGAGAGTGATCGACGGAGATATGAGTGGAGGTGATGTTTTGTCAGTTTTATTTGCTGCATTAATTGCAGGTTTCTCTGCGGGTCAAGCTGCGCCAAGCATTCAGTACTTCCAACAAGGTAAAGCAGCATCTAGTAGAATGTTCCAGGTCATTGATCGTAGACCAGAAATAGACATTAATGACAATGGCGGAGATAAGCCCAAGGATGACGACGTGTCAGGCCATCTCCTCCTAGACGCGGTCACCTTTTCGTACCCCGCTCGTCCTCTAACTCCAGTGTTGAATGGTATCTACCTGGACATGGCACCTGGGAAATCAGTTGCTCTGGTGGGTGGCAGTGGGCATGGAAAGAGTACAATTATTGCTCTTCTACAGAGATTGTACGACCCCAGTGGTGGTGGATCAGTTCAGCTGGATGGGAGAGACTATCGTAGTTTGAATTTGGGATGGTTGAGAAGTCAGATGGGACTTGTGTCTCAAGAACCTATATTGTTTGCCACTACCATCAGACAAAACATCATCTTTGGGCTGGATACTACTCCTGGTAATGTTACTACTTCATTGGACGATGCTGTTATTGCCGCCGCCAAAGCTGCCAATGCTCATGAATTCATCACTGCTCTTCCTCTAGGCTATGAGACACACGTAGGTGAGAAGGGTCTGCAATTGTCTGGAGGCCAGAAGCAGCGTATTGCTATTGCCAGAGCTATGATAAGAAAACCTAAGATTCTGCTGCTCGACGAAGCCACCTCTGCACTTGATTCCAAGAGTGAAGGTATAGTTCAAAAAGCTCTAGATGAGCTGATGAAGGGGCGAACTTCAGTAGTGGTGGCGCACAGACTGAGTACGGTGAGGAAGTGTGATAAGATTGCGGTCATTCAGAATGGGGTGGTTGCAGAAGAAGGGGAACACGGCGAGCTGTTGAAGAAGGAGGGTAGTTTGTATGCAGCTTTGGTTCATATGCAGGGTCTGGGGGATGTTGGGAAGAAGCTGGGGGATGGTGTTGGTATTATTGATTTGAAGGATGAAGCAGAGGAAGACATAGGAATAGGCTCTCAGCTAAAGCAAGCATCTCCTCCCACTGCCGAAGGTTCATTATTGTCATCATCTTCTTCACCTCATAGTGATGCACCAGCTTCTGCATTGAAACACTTATCTTTTGAAGGAATAGGTGAGGCAGCTATGGATATTGCCAGACGCGGAGTCGTCCCTGTTTCGAGCAGTGGAGGTGGAGCAGTAATCGAAGCAGTAGCAGTGGCTCCACCATTTGCTGGAGCTGGTGCTGCTCAGGGTTGGCGTCGCTTTGCCTCTATGAAGTTCAAACAAAATAAAGAGGGTCATCGATCAGCCTCCCTTACTACCAACAAGAAAAACATGAAGACCATCAAGAGCACCAGCACCAAAAAAAAGTCAACAGAAACAACAACCAAAAGACTTCTCCAACTCAACAGACCAGAGCTCAAATGGGCCTTGCTTGGTCTAGTGGGAAGTGCAGTTCTTGGCCTCATCCTTCCATTCTTTGCCGTCTCTCTCTCCAACCTCATTGCCGACTTGTTTGGCACTCTTCAACAAATTGAAGACGGGGTGAGAAAATGGTGCTTGGTTTTCGTAGGCCTAGGAGTGGCAGCTCTGGTAGCTAGTGTGTGCCAAGGACACGCCTTTAATCTGATGGGACAGCATCTGGCAAAGAGAGTCAGAGTGCTTACCATGCAGAGCCTGCTGAGGCAAGAGGTAGGATGGTATGATAAACAGGAGAACTCTAGTGGAGTGTTGACCAGTCAACTGGGAGCAGATGCACTGGATGTGAGAGGTCAGCTGGGAGACACTGCTGGGCTATTGACTCAAAACCTGGTAACTTTCATCTCTGGCATTGTAATTGCCCTGACAGCCAATTGGAAACTAGCACTGGTGGTTGCAGCATGTATTCCTTTGATCCTGATTGCAGCAGTGATTCAAATTCGATTATTTGAAGAGTTCACTCAAGGAGAAACTACCAACTTTGCAGCTGCCAATCAAATTGCATCTGAAGCAGTAGGAGCCATCAACACAGTAAGTGCCTTTTCGTTGCAAGATAAAGTCACAGAGTTGTACGCAGAGCAGCTCAGTGAACCTTCTAAGAAGGCAGAACGAAGCTCACATGCAGCTGGCTTCTCTCTGGGTCTATCTCACTTCTTGTTGTATGGAATTTATGCCCTGGCCTTTTGGTATGCTGGAGTGTTGATGAGCGAGTGCTCTCCTTCCTCTGCTCTGTCCTGCTTTGCCGACATCATGCAGGCCTTCTTTGCTATCTTCATGGCGGCTGTAGGAGTGGCTCAAGGTCAGCTCTACTTTCCTTCTGTCGCGAGAGGCAAGGCAGCAAGCGAAAGAATCTTCCGCATTCTGGATAGACAGTCTGCCATTGACAGCGCAGATCCCAATGGAGATCGGCTGACTGAGGTCACTGGACAGATTCATTTCAATTTGGTATCTTTCTACTATCCTCAGCGTCCAGAAGTTATGATTCTCGATGAATTCACCCTTGCCATCCCAGCTGGCTCCTCAATAGCATTAGTGGGCCAGAGTGGAGAGGGGAAATCAACCATCATCCAGTTATTGGAGCGGTTTTATGATCCCACCTCTGGCTCCATCACTCTAGATGGAATTGACTTGAAAAATCTCAATTTGAAGTGGTTGAGAAAGCAGATTGGATTGGTCAGTCAAGAACCAGTCATGTTTAGCATGAATATCTTAGAAAATATCAGACTGGGCAGACCAGAGGCCAGTATGGAGGACGTCATTGCCGCGGCCAAGGCTGCAGGGGCAGCTCAATTCATTGAAGCACTCCCTGATGGCTACCACACCAAGATGAATGAAGGCGGTAGAATGCAAGTGTCTGGGGGACAGAAACAACGAATTTGTATAGCAAGAGCACTAATTAGAAGGCCGAAAATTCTCCTCCTTGATGAATACACTGCTGCACTGGATGCCAAGACTGAGAGTGATGTGACTGGTGCTATGCAGCATATGCAGCAGAGCGGTGGCGGTCTTGGTATTACCACCATCACTGTGGCTCACAGGCTGGTTACAGTTAAAAATAGTGATATTATTGCGGTGGTTCATCAAGGTAAGGTGTTGGAGCAGGGTAGTCATACGGAGCTGATGGGGAGGAGGGATGGGGCGTACCGTAAGTTGGTAAAGCATCAGTCGTTGCAGAGAACTGGGTCAACTATTGATGAAGGGTAGAATACATGGGTGGATTGGTGGTTGGGTGGATGCATTTTTTCTAGTTTAAGCTGAGAATTTGAATAGATAGATTAAAATCTGCATGTATACATATATGTATGGGTCCGTGTATTTACTGTTGTTTTTTGACATCTGTTGGACAGTTAACGTACTACTTTACTCCTACAAGTTTTATTATGATGATAGCGACTCTATACTATGTAAAAAGGCTACAGCACCACACACACACACACACATGGCGAAATATATACCAACTAACATCTACGCTACTACTACTACTACTGCTACTATCATATATACTTGGAGACTCCCCTCCTCTCTCTCTCTCTCTCTCTCTCTCTCTCTCTCTCTCTCTCTTTCTTTCATTCCATTGCATATTTACATTATTCATCCTCATCATCCTCATTATTATCATCATCTAATACCTCTCCTCTTTGGTGCATTGGTACAATATCAAATAGGGGAGTACCATCCTCGAGGGCTGTATTATCTCTGTCTATGCTGCTACTGGTAGGAAGCTGGTAGGAAGCTGGTAGGAAGGTGCATCGCTATGCCATCTCCATTATCTTCTTCTTCTTCTTCTTCTTTTTCGCTTTTTTGTTGTTTCCGGTTACCTGGTGTATCAGCGGCCCAAGACAGCTCCCCCCTCAGTCTTTTAGCAGACTCTGCTGCTTTCTCTTCTAGTCTCTGTTGCCAGTATAACATACGATCAGGTTCTAGGCCTAGTGAGGAATATGCAGCTGGTTTTGTGGGGGTAAAGCGCTCTGTCTGATGGGGGAGGACACCGGCTTCTTGAGTGATGAAATCTTTAACTGCCTGAAAGAGAGCCATTTGGCCAGTTTCTCTGGTGGTGATAAGCTCTGCCATCTCTGTAATTGAGGCGTTGCGTTCATCTAGTTCTGCCTCTAGCTGGAGGATTCGTTGCTGGAGTTGAGAGACGACGGAGGTGTGTCGGCGGACGTCTTCGATTTCGAGTTGGTCCTGTCTATCTTGGCCTGGATACTCGATGCTGCTTCCTTCTCTAGCATTAATGCGTATTTTAGTACGTAGCTGGTCGCTTTCGAGAGTCAATTGTTCAATGGTAGCAGCCTGCTGGTCTATAATGTGTTTTTTCAATTTAATCGCGTAAGAAGCCTGGAATAACAAAGGGAGCCTAGTTAGAGTTGAATCTAATGGAATATAAAGTATATGATCATGCGCAACTCACCATGAGAAGGCTGTGCTCGACATCTGCGGCAGAATAGGATACCAGCGATCCAGAATCAATCCGTTGTTCTTTTCTCCAAAGCAGCGACGACAGTATGGAGGCCATGGTGATTTACTCCTTCATATACCATTAATCACCAGAGTATGTGTTAAATTTTGAATTACAATGCTGGGTATGCCCTCGGCTCCTTTCTGTAAACCGACAATTTTGAACGCCAGTCTTCTCTCACGGTTATTTACACTATCAACATCAAATGCAACAGAACCAAATACCCAACCACAGCACACCTTATTTGAGGCTGTGAATCCAATACAATCTGCAGTCTATCTAGCTGATGTGCTCCTTTCACCAGCTGAGGATGATTTAATGGTGCCTTCCAGCTTCTCACCATTCCAGTCATTGGTCTGAATGCACTCCCTCCACCTCCTAATGCAGCTGCCTCCAAATCAAATGCTCTATCTTCATCCTTTTTATTTGTAGGTGTAGATATCCCTGGAGCTGCAACACCTCCACTAATACTACTGCTAACACCGGGAAATGTAGACACTGTCAACCCATGACCGCTCCTCAGCCTGTTTTCCAGTTCACTAGCTCTTCCAGACAAGACGGAGACCTCTTCACGAAGCTGAGCATTCTCTGCACGCAGGGATTCCAATGCAATTGTAGCAGCAGCAGCTCCACTATTTTGTTGTTGCTGCTGCTGGTGTTCAGCTATACGGATTCTCTCATAGGAACTGTCCAGCTGTCTTTTGTACTCTTCAATAGTACCTTGGAGCTGGGCGTTTTCTTGCTGCAGAGATTGGAAGTCGGCAATGTCAACACCACCACCGCTACTTGATGCATTTGCTGCTGCAGATGCTGCAGCAGAACTAAGTTCATCTACTTGTGCTTGTATTTCCTCCATCTTCTCAGTCAGGGCAGTATTATCTTCTTGCAGCGCCTGTGCCAGTGCTTGTTGCTGAGCGGCAGTTGACTCCACTTCCCGAATCTGTACTGAAACCTGTTCTTTTTCCAATGTTGCCAGTTCCACTTGACTGAGCAACGACTCCTTTTCACTCTCCAGTTCATCCACCTGTCTTTGGAGTGCTTCCATCATTTCAACATCCACACCTGCGCTAGTCTCAGCAGCTACAGCTGTTGCTGCTGCTACTGATGCTGCCTCTGCCAGTGCCAGTGCTTCCTTACGAGCTTGTTCTGCTGCCTTCTTCTCTTCCACCAGTGTCTCTACTTCTGCCATCAATGCCTCCAATTCCTCCATTTGCACCGCTTCTGCTTGTACTTGAACCAAAGCTGCTTCTTTTTCAGCTAATTGGACTGCCAATGACTGTAGTTTAAGCTGGACAGCAGCAACTTCCTGCTCCGCTCTTTGTTGGAGCTCCACAATCATCTGCTGGGCCTCAGCGTTGCTATTTTGAGCTGCCAGCAAGTCTGTTTCCAGCACAGCAACCTTTGCATTTAATACAGCCACCGCCTCTTTAGCATCACTACTACCTGCTGCATTGGCATTTTCAGCCTCTTGAACTCTTTGTTCCAGCCCTTCACACCGTTGCTGCATCTCAACCACCTGTCCTTGCGCAGCTTTCGCCATATTCACAGCAGCTTCCAGCTTCTCAGCTGCTGTCTCTTTCTCAACAACCGCCTCTTGCAACTCGGTTTCCATGGCCATTTTAGCTTGTACCAGCTCTCTAAGCTGAGCAACTATCTCGTCTCTCTCAGCCACAGCAGCATCACGCTCAGCCTCAACATTCCTCTCCTTCAAATCGCTGTCTTCTCCTCTCAAGGAGGCCACAGTCAGGTCTTCTCTCAGTGATTCTATCAATTCATCTTTTTCATCCATAGAGGTCCTGACTGCCTCCAACTCAGCAGTCATTCCTGCCCTGGCTATTTCAGCATTTTCAACTGCAGTCTCCAGCTGGGCTCTCAGCTCGGTCTCTGTCTGCTGAGCAGCCTGTAACTGGGCTTCTAGTTGTGCCTGGGCATCTGTGGCAGCCTCCTCTGCAGCAGCTAATGCCTCTGAGAGTTGTTGGATGCGTTGGTCTTTATCTTGATCGGCAGCTGCATTTTGTTTCTGATAAGAACTAATCTGGCTATTCAGGTCGTGGTTTTCTTGCTCCAGTTGCACAACCTTTGCTTTGAAAGCAGTCTGCTGTTCCTCGCTTTGCTGCAGTTGCTGTGTGAGTAGCGACAGCTGGTTTTCAAGAGCGGCAATCTTGTCTCCTGCATCCTGACTTGCTGCTGCTAATCGATCTTCTATTTGCAATGAGTTGTGTCTTTCATCATTAAGAGACCGGTGAAGTTGGTCTATGCTGGTCAGGAGCTCAGTCACTTGGTCACGAAGCTGAGAGGCCTCCTCCTCGGCAGCAGTGGCAGCGTTTGAAAGAGGAGCATTGTCGGTTGGCGGGACTTCTGGTTTGGTTGGGGAGGTAACGGTAGATACTTGGGCCGATGCTCTCTTCGCTAGTGCTTGCTGCTTCTTTTTCTTGAATTCATCCAACTGTGGTTGAGAAGGAAAGTATTTTAGTTTGTTTGAAATTGTAGGGTAGTTGTGAAATCACGTCAATATTAGTCCGATTTGATAGCCTTGCATGTAATAGATATGAGTTCATACTCACAGAACATACTTTTTTTCTCCCTGCTTCCAACTGTGCCTCTCTACTCGTCATTGTTTTAAAGCAGTTGTTTTACGTTTTCTGCTTTGATCGTGGCAGTAAATCAACTGCAGAAACTATGTTAAAATAAGAACAACTCTTCTATTTTGCTAAGTTGAACCCCTAATTTTACAAAAGCGCAGTTTATATGCATCTGAAAGCCAAGCTGTCGCTCATCCCGCTCCCACATCCTTCATCTCACCAGCCTCCGCCCTAAAAGTGTCAACACCTGCTCCCTATTCAATGAGTTCACTCCCTTACTACTCAGCACCCCCTTCATTGCATCTACACTTCCTCCACCATTAACTAAGACCACATTCAAAATTTCGTTCTTCAACACCGTCACCTCCTCTTCCGACATGACCAACAGTCTCACAGCATCCAGACACTCTTTAAAACACGCCCTTGGCCGACTGGTATACACACCAAACACTGCCATCAGTCCCATAACATCCGCTTCAAACTTCTTGGCACCACGCTGAGAAAACAGGGCTTTATTTGCAACATCGTTAAACATTGATGCATTGACTGCCACCGCTATGCTCTTCCACAAATCTCGAAAGACCACCTCGTCAACGTGGTGTGACAGTTTATTTAAGAGTGTTTGCAGTGCATCAGCAAATTTCAGCAATTTTGGCGATATATCTTCAACACTGCTCTCATTGCTGTCATCATCATTATCACCAGATGTAAACACAGCTAAATGCCGTCTATACGGCGCAAATTCCTGTTGACAAGCAGTCACCGCTGCTTTCGCCAACTGGTACGACCATCTCCTCCTTAATGCCCCAAACGCATCTGCCTCCTTCCCAACCAGCTGAGATATCCTCCCCTTTGACCCTGAAGGCAGCCGTTCTTCCTGCAACTCCAACTGCAACAAAACCCCCGTAGGATCTTGCAATTTAAATTCCAAATAATGCGCAGCGCACAAAGCAGCTCCAACTCTAGGTAGCCACACATCTCCCAACAAATCTCTAAAATGTTCAGCTTTTTCCAGCAAGGATGCCAATCTGCCTCTAAAGTCTTTCAATAGTTCTAGGGGTACCGATCTAAAGTAGGCCAATCTGTAGGCACCTGCATGTACCCATCCGCATCTTCTCATCAAGGAAGAAAAGAGAGCCAAGACTGACTCTGTACATTGAGGAGGCCAGAATTCTGACCTTGCTGCCACAACATTAACACCAGTATTAGTGGTAGTAGAGGGAATTATACCACTATATACAGCATTGTTAGTATCATCATCATTATTATTACCATCTCCCAACATAGACTGAAGCTTCCGATGGAGGGATTGAGGATGTGAAGGTTCCCAAGCACAATGAGCCTGGTCCACTGCAATATCCAACTGACACATAGTATCCCATCTCTCAGCTTCAAACCACCCTTCCATCCAATCTGCCTCTTCAAACAAAACTTCTATTGCAGATCCAGGTCTGGCTATTGAGTTTTGAGCTATTGCCAGGTCATCATCATCGTCTTCTTCATTGCCAGTGGTGGCGGGGAGGAGGTCGGTGCCGAGTTGAGATCCGCACAACGTGCCCAGTGTTCTCTCGTATTTAGCAGCTTCATCTGCGTAATGCAGCCAGAGTTGTCTAGTGTCTTCTATTGCAGTTGATGATGAAGATAATGAGGCAAGACGGGGGAGGATGTGTGATTCTAAGAGAGGATGCACTGCCATTGCATGTAATGCTTTGGGGAATTCCAGAGGTAACAACAGCAACATCGAGGTTGATTGCTGTATATGATGTGTAGATGGCTGCAATTCAGCTGTATGTGGTGCACATTGCCTTGTTATATTTAATGCAGTGGCAAACAACCACTCTGGTTTATCAGCTCTATCTGTGGGTAGCCCTTGCGCGAAATGATGACTCAGCGTGGATGCTAGGGGGGCGGCTAGCACTTCTAGTGGCCACATCACTGGCAAGTTGTTACTGCTATTATTTTGAAATTCTTCAATATTATAGGCCACTTGGAGACTGACTAGTAATGAACACATATATTGCAGATGTTGAAGCCCATCAGAACCCAACCTGGCCTCAAAACCAGGCCATTGAGCCCCTCCTTGTTCTTCAAATGAAGCTTCAGTATTGACAATAGGTGGAGGCCATTTTGCAACTTTCAGCATTTCTGCCATACTTCCTGTTAAAAACATCTTTATTGTAGCTAACAGCTCATCAGTTCTCTTGAATAGCTGAGAAGCTTGTTTATCTAAAGATGAGTTGAAGGTATCAGCAGCGTCACTTTCTAATGTTTGCCGTAACAACCTGGCTGTTTGTAGTACATTGCAGCATGCTCCTACTGCATCTGGAATTGAAGCAAGGAAAGCAGCAGTGTCTCCTATTGTGGAAGCTCGCTCTACTGGTCTGGCGATCTTTTCTGCGGTTCTAATGAGTGCGTGGAGGTGGTGCAAGCTCTCTAGACATTTCTTGGCGGTGCCGACCGCAACAAGTTCGTCAAGTGTATCTTGGACAGTGGGAGGGAGAGGGAATTCAGTTGACGGGGAGCTATGTGTTAGGTTGTTTTGAGTGCTGTGCAGGAGTTTGAGGAGGTCTGTTCGAACGCTTTGTGTTTGAGCTGCTACTTGGGCAAACTGTTTCTCTGCAGTGTTGAGTTGAGCGTCCATTGTCAGTGGCTTTAGTGAAGTTCAGGGTGGTGTTGGGAAGGTGTGTGGTCTTAGAGGGTGCTCAATAAGGTTGAAAATCTTATAGAGGGGTCCTGGTGCATATATAGTGCTGTTCAATATAACTCTTTGAGATGTGATCAAGCTAAGATCTCAGCAACTGTGAGAGTACTCGATCTATTTGAACTTGGTACATGTCATATTGATTTCATTTAATGTTCAATAGTTAATTGATATGTACGATCAGAAGGATGATAACACTGCTCGCTACTCAGTTCCAGCTGCTTAATTATAATAAAATACCACTGTCCCTGACTGTCGACTCTGCCGGCACAAGTTCCAGCTGTGTTTTCTAAGTTTTCACAGAGCCCTCGACATTTCTGCTCAACCTCCAGCATCTTTCGCACACAGAGGAAATAATTATATATGAAAATGTTAATTTCTTCCTCTGCATCAATTAAGCTGTGCAATCCTCATTTTATCTTCAACAGAGCCTGGCTGGTCGTGGAGGCGTTGGTCGAGACCATTGCTTCAAAAGTCTCCATCAAGCAGCAGTGAAACTAGCGAATACACACACCTTGCAATTTATTAAAACTTCATCTATACATTTGCCACCAATATCTGCATTAAATTCTCCGAAATACTTTGATTTCAAGTCTGCATCACCAGATGAAAGCAAATTTAGCCCAATTCCAGCGGCAAAACATCATCACACGCGTGAAATCACCATCGAAGCATGCGTCAAAGATGATTCAACCTCAAGCTTCCAACATAAAAGACCGCTCCGACTGGGGCCTTGCAACCCGTCTTGTCCATTCTGAGGGTTACGTTGACGACGCCTTCCCCTCCAGCATGCCCCCTCTCTATCAAACTGCAACATTCAGTCAACCCGGTGCCACAGAAATGGGAGAATATGACTACTCTAGAAGCGGGAACCCTACTCGTACAGTTTTAGAATCCCAATTTGCAGATTTAGAAGGCGCATGCCGTTCCTTTGCCTTCAGCTCTGGCATGTCGGCTCTGGCCGCTGCAGTTCGCATTGTCAAGTCTGGCGAGCACATTGTAGCTGGTGACGATTTATACGGTGGTACTAGCAGATTACTATCTACAATAGTACCGGTACATGCTAATATTGATGTTACAAATGTAGACACTACTAATTTAAAGGCAGTACAAGCCGCTATTATCCCAGGGAAGACTCGTATGGTCATGTTGGAGTCTCCCACCAACCCAAGAATGCAAATATGCGACATCAAGGCTATTTGTGACATAGCACATGCTGCAGGAGCACTTGTATGTGTAGATAACAGTATAATGTGCCCTCTATTTCAAAGACCGCTGGACCTGGGCGCTGACATCAGCATGACTTCTGCCACCAAGTTTATCGGAGGGCATTCTGATGTCACAGGTGGCCTCTTGGCTGTCAAGGATGCAGAGCTGGCAGAGCAGATTTACTTTGTCCAAAATGCAGAAGGGACAGCATTGGGTCCATTTGATTGCTGGCTGTTAATTAGAGGTTTGAAAACAATGGCGCTTAGAATGGAAAGGCAAGCTCGGAATGCTGATGCCATAGCAAACTGGCTCACTGAGCAGCCTGAAGTCAAAACGGTCAACTTTCCTGGTCTTTCCACCCACCCCGGCTCCTCAATACATGCTGCTCAAGCAAGCAGCTCTGGAAGCATTATTTCCTTCATCACTGGAGATGCTGTATTTTCTAAAAAAATTGTTGATGCAGCTAAATTGCATAAAATCACAGTCAGTTTTGGTAATGTCGTTTCACTCATATCTATGCCATGTTATATGAGCCATGCATCTATTCCTGCAGATGTGAGGGCAGCTAGGGGCTTGCCTGATGATTTGATTAGAATATCTGTGGGAATAGAAGATGTCAAGGATTTAATAGCAGATTTAAATCAAGCTTTTAGGGCTGCTAGATCATAGAACGATCGGGATGGATTTTTATATCAGAGAGAGAGAGAGAGAGAGAGAGAGAGAGAGAGAGAGAGAGAGAGAGAGAGAGAGTATGTATTGATTGTTATCATTCTAACATCAGATATATGGTACATTACTGTAACAAAGGAATAGCAAGGGAGACTGGTTTATCAGTCACTGGGTCAATAATAGGCCCATCACTAAACTGAGGCATCCACGCCATTCTAACATGTGCACTATTATTTGGTCCACTACAATGTAATACCTTGTCCGTAAATACAACTGCATCACCTGCCTTCATCTCCAATACTTCTGTATAACTATTATTATCATTATAATTTGATAGATTATGTGAACCGGGCCTCATCATGAGGCATCCATTGTCAAGAGACGTGTCTGTCAATGCCACCCATAGCGAGAGGTAGCGTACATTTGGGGCCTGGAGAGCTGTGCACCAATCTGAGTCTCTGTGCCATTTGAATGATGATGAGGCATGCGATTTTGATGGTTTAATGATGTACTGATCATTGAAGAGTGTGGCCTGGGGGCCGAATAGGTGAGTCATCAGTGAGGCTATTGAGGAAGAGGAGGAGGCAGAGGAAGGGAGGAGGAGGCTGGAGACGGAGGCGAGGCAAGGCCATTGTCTTCTAAGGGCCTGATACCCTGAGCCGGATATACGAGCATATGCTGGACAGTTTGGTATGCTTTCAAAGATGCAAGAGTTTTGAGAGTTGGCAATGTGCCATTTGCTAGTCGGAGAGAAGGATAGCTCATAGATGGTTGCTGCTTCTTGGGTGACATTGGTGAGGTCGGTGGGATGCATGAATTTAGGGAGAAGAGCGAAGCCATCGCGGTCTATGCTTCTAATTATGATATCATAGTCCATATTTGAGACGGGATCAGACAGTGGGAGTGACTATAAACGTAAATCAAGATGAAAAGGCTAGAAGATGGAACTGATTTGGGATCGTTGATGAGGCTGTTCCTCAACCCGGCCATGATTTAATGCATCGTAGGAACCTTCAACATGAATAGAACATCACGTAGAGATAGGATAGTGAATCACTAATAACATCGCTCATTAGGCATTTCTATCCTTGCAGAGCCCTGTCTGTGTTGTTTTGGGGGAAAAGCCGTCTGAGAGCGGGTTTTAGAAACTTATTTGAAAAGCTGGCAATTTACATCACTGACATCAGTTTTAATCACATCTCCGATTACATCTGTCACAAGCGCTGCATATATCTCCCAACGCCCTTCAATACACTGCAAAATCGCATGATGTCAATAGTAAATCATTCCTTAGCGCAAAAAACTCAACTTCGGTACAATGCATGCCGTGCGTTTCACATACACACCATCCAAAGTTTAGGGTTCACACACAATCACCAACCCACAACAAGTGTTCTCCCACCATCATATCCACTCCCCCACCGCCTTTCCCACCCTGCTCCTCTCAACGCGATTAAGGCAATCGAATGTTTCGATGGCAGCTTTGAGCTAGACCCAGACAACAAGGCAGTTTTATTCCAACTTTTGGAAAGTCAATTATGTTGCCAAACAGTGGCTAAAGAGGCAGGTGTATCCACTCCAACAACCTTTACTGGTCTGCTCTTCCAACCTGTACCATACTCTCCTGGAACCAAAAAGGGAATGCCACAGGAATTTGAAAAGTACCATGACAGCTCAGACTACACCGTTATTAATGTACCTCCCAACTATATGTTCCAAGCCAAAATATTCAAACCAGCTAGATTATGTGCAATATTTAAACACGCCTCCAGTAGCTAATACTATTTTACTCATCAATAGTTGTAATAATTGTCACACATTGCTGCTTTTTGTCATCGGTTACGTCCACTTCCACTTCCCTTCTTCTTCCCTCCACCATTATTACTGCTATTACTTACTATAAAACCAGTCTTCTCCAATAAGTCCCTAGCACAATTGTTAATATGGGTAAACCTAGATGGTCCCAATAATATGCCACCAAACCACCGACTCACGACGACCACCACATTCCTACAATCAGCAATCTGCAATAAATGGAGCAACCTGCCCCCTGCAGCTGCCTCCCCATCGTCATCACAATCTTGAGCAAAGATCCCATCTTTTATTTCAATTCTATAAGCCATCATGTTGTGGCTGGCTGATCTAATTTTGTTGGAACTTTGCAGCAGGACTTCAACCATGGCTTTGGCTTCAATTGGAGAGTTGATGGAAGCTATGTGGGCTTGGAAAGTAGATTTTCTCTCTAGCAATGCTTCACCTGTGATTATTTTGGGCGCTACCAGTTCCATGGCTGCTTCTAATTCTGTTAATTCTACTTTAGGTTGATTTGTAAATGGTGATGGTGGTGCAGAGGATGCCCCCACAATTTCTTCTTCTTCTTTGGTTTCTTTGGAAGCTGCTTGGTCACATTTATCCTTGATATTTTCTACCCAATCGAATAGAACTACATCTCCAGGAGTGAACATGGAAACGAGCTCCTCACTCAATGCTTCAGTTGAGGAGAAACAAGGGAGAGAGGAGTCGTGCAGCTCGAGGATGGGCGGGGAGCAAGATGGGTAATCGACAGGGAGATGCAGCACCATTCGGACGTGTGCGAACCGAATCTCATAGCAATGGTTACCAACGGATCTCAAAAACTCGTGACCGTAGATGGATTCTAAAACATCAAGCTCTTCCACTTGTAGCTGTCTATCATCGCCCATGTCCTTTTGGTTTTTTAATAATTTCCTAAACCATCCCTCAATGTTTTGTTATTTACTCTAGGTAACATATCATCATTTCAATAGGCGCCATATGGATTTCAAAGCACTTGTTGCCTGATACTGGCTTCCATTTCTGTATTTCATTTTGAAAAAACTGAAAACTGTGAGTGTACCCTTTCCTTTCCTACTTCTTGGATTCTTTACATGATTGGAAGGAGGACTACACACGGCAATCCCAGCCTCCTGCGCGTGGGGCTCCTTTGGGTAAGCAAAGGTTGGTGGTTTGATTCCTTGACCACATGCTCCCACACATTAATGAATCGATGATATGAATAACATTCCACAACTACGTAGACAGCCCTTGCCCTTACCCTCACATGGAGGTGGATGCAATTTAGTATCATGAAATCATTACCTGGATTAAAAACAGAAGTAAAGAGGGGTATGGTGTTAATGAATCTGTCAGAAAAAGAAGAAGGAAGTAGTGTTATGAAGTATACATGTATGCCTGAGAGAGGCGAGGGGTCGGGCTGGATTTTTTTACATACTCCATCCAGGTAATGATATGATTAACTACAACGTGCAATCACTCATTATAATATTACTAAATCCACCTTCATCCCCTCTCTCTATTCCAATACCTTATTTCAAAGGGCCCTCCAAAGGAAGATGCAAACTGGTGGGGAGATGTATAGGATATCCAAGTCTAAGTACAGTCTTTTTTAGGCCTTGCCCCCACCCACCCACAGATATTTATTCACAGATATTTATTTGCCTTATTTTATATAATTGCTTGCCCATCTGAATCCTTCAGAGTACCCCATTCTCCTGACAACACTGCACATAAATATCTCAATAGGCCTAATGCCACTGTCCTTTAAATCAACTTTGCCCTTACCAGTAGTGAGATTGGTAAGGCCAAGTGCATATCGAAGTTCATCCTCAGAACACGCCTGAGGGATGTCAATTTTGTTGCCCAAGATGAGAAAGGGGACATCTGCAAGGGAGTCGTCACTGAGGAGAGAGTCTAGTTCTTTTTTAGACTCATGGAAACGATCCCTGTCTGCTGCATCTACAAGAAAGACAATGGCATCCACCTTGGCATAGTAATCCTTCCAGACTTTTCTTGCTATTTCATGACCGCCGAGGTCAAAGGCCTTGAAGTTGATGCCAGCCATTTGTAGTTCCTCGGAGGTGGGGTACTGAGTGGGCTGGTGCTGAGCAAGTCGTTCATCCTTGAGCATGTGCATCAGTGTCGTCTTGCCGGCATTGTCTAAACCAAGGAAGAGGATCTTGGCATTTTTATTGTATAAGCCTAGCTGGTTTAGTACGCTTTGGAACCTGTGTGTCAAGTCGAGGTGTGGAGTAGTTTGGTCAGAAGAGGAAGAACTGTGACAACTTTATTTGGAACACCAAGACACCTAATGATCCCGCGGGAATGTGTCCACTGTGAGTGTCAAAACACCCTTGATCTATCATATATTGCTCATTCTAACCCTTAACTGCACCATCTCTACTTACCACTCCCAAATAAACATTGTTGATTTTCTCTAGAATTATTGTTCAGCCTGAATGAAGCTACGTTGGACCGACCAATAACAGAAATTCAGATAGATCCAAACCTACACGTGCTTTTAATGAAATCCATAATGCTAGACACCACCCGCTGTCCTCCCTTAAACACTTCCCTTTGCCGGCGACGCCCACCTCCCCTCTCTCTTCCTTCAATCACTGGGAGAGAGTTGCACGAGTCCCCAACATACTGCTACCAATTAATTCTCTACTATGAATGCCAAATTATTTTACCAAAAAAAAGAAAAAAAAGTAACATTGTTACCAGGTAAAAATATAGTAATAATAAAAATAGTACACACACTACCCTTCCCTTTGCCGGCGACGTCCACCTCGACCCCTCTCTCTTCCTTCAATCACTGGGAGAGAGTTGCACGAGTCCCCAACATACTGCTACCAATTAATTCTCTACTATGAATGCCACATTATTTTGCCAAAAAAAAGAAAAAAAGTAACATTGTTACCAGGTAAAAATATAGTAATAATAAAAATAGTACACACACTACCCCCATTTAAACCGGTATCGGTATAAATATCAACATATTCAAAGTCTACAATGAGGAGCCACATCCTGGCCTCGAGTCACAACCGCCGATATATCTCCATGTGGCTCAGATGTAGGAGTATACACATCATCCTCAAATTTACTGGTCACTGGGTTTATAGGCAAAAAGTGCAAATTAGGCATGTTCATAAACACAGAGCTCACTTCTGGCACTCTATCCATCACAACTGTTGCCATTTGATGCAGGGTATATTGCACACTTGGACTGTACACCCCTCCTTGTGGAGGACCAAAGAAAGCATCCAACAATGCTGCCCGTACTGATTCAAATGTTTTGTCATAATGGGTAGGTTGCTTAGAGTACTTCCAATTGGCAGTGACACTGGTGGCGACTATTCTATCGGTGACATCAGGCAAGGTGGTGAATTTGTCATGAGCAAAACCAACATACCCACTTTGGGTGGTTTTCAGAACTTTCAAGTCCTTCACTCCCCCAAGTACGACCTCAGGACCAGCTGCATTCTTGGATGCATTCTTGGAATATTCACAATAGGCAGTACGTATCTCGGTACCTTGCATAGTGTATGCATGATCATGAGGCTGACCCTGGATGGAGATGCGCTTCCATGGTGAAGCTTCAACCTTGACCTTGGCCTTGGTAACTGGGGGGTAGTGGTCTACAAAGTGCTTGGCGACAGCGATGGCAAATTCTTCTGGAGAGCATGGGGATTTGAATTGCTTGGCAATGTAGTAGACGGTGTTCTTTTGGGTGTCCGTGGAGGTCATGCCCTTGTTGCTACCTGGAGGGAGATGGTAATGAGATGGAGGTGAGGGCGAGACATGATGAAAGGAGGATAAGGGGAGGTATAATGTGTATATAATACTTACTGGTGAGAAACGCATGCTCCATATCACTCTCAAGCGTGGTGTAGACAGTGTATTCCACAAAATGGTGAACTGTGAGGAGAGAGGAAGGTGGAGGTGAGTTTGGAGAGAGTAGCGAGAGGAGACGGGGAGGCTGGTGTGTGATCATCTCGGTTTTGTGAACAGAAATTACCTGGACCCTGACGCCAAACACGTCCTAGTCTGACTCTGCTCTTGCCATGCTGGTGAAGAGCTAAATGAGGGGTGTTCATGTTCACTGTTCTGGATTTTAAAGATGTCTTGTGATGTTGAACAGTGAGCGAATATTCTCCTTTTCAACTTAAATGAGCCGATATTAATGGTGTTTATATTCACTTAAACAAGATGCACTAGTTTTTATCAAACCATTTGATGTATCGGAAATCAAACCCTAGACCTAGTTCATTTGCCAGCTCTTCCAGCCGACTCGAAGGCTGAGAAGGACTTATACATGTGTATTTACTCCATCATATAAAAGATATCATCCAACTCACCACCACCTCCATCCAACCCCCCTTCTTCCTCCTCTCCACCCCACACATCGGCATCTTTTACCCCAGGCACTATCCCTGATGGATTCAACGGAAACAACGACTTGAAATAATTCCTCTTGGCTGCCTCCATATCGACACAATCACTCACTTGCAACCTCATACTTCTCTTTGCATTACTATTGTCTGCAGGAATCTTAATACTGTTCATACGTCTCATCCATGCAGATAGATTAGGCAGATCTTGTATTCTCTCCCTCCCCCAACATCTGAATAGCATTGCATAGATGGTATCAAACCTGACTATTGTTGGGAAGAGTCTGATATCTGCCTCTGTTAGTCTATCTCCGCACAAGAACTTTCTAGCTTTAGATAACGTATTCTTAATATCCATAGTATCACTCCTACCTCCTCCTCCTCCTCCTAGTATTTCTTCAATCTTATATATGCAAGTCCACAATCTAAACATGGCTTCATCATACGCTTCTTGTGTAGTGGAGAACCCTACCTGATACACCCCATTATTAATATCTGTGTATATCTTCTCATTCCAATAGTCTATTTCACTTTGAAGGAGGGTGGGGTAGAGATCAATAGGAGTGATACCTGGAAATGTACTACCATCACCATCACCATCAGTACCATTGGCAATAGTACCAGCACTAAGTGTGGAGATATTCCTTAGTAGTATAGAACTTTCATTGCACACTATAGTCTTAGTCACAGAGTCTATTAATAAAGGAGCAGTACATCTCCCAGTGTATCCACCAGGAACACAACTGTCGTAGATCTGTCTTAAATCAGCGGCGTTGGGGAAAATGCGATCAGGGGAGTTTCTCTCGAGGACCCAGCCTCCCCGAGAGGCCCTCTCTGGATCAGCAGTGAGTTGTGTGAATGTTATAGGGGCATTGTTGTCTAGACTGCCGTCTTTATTGGCCAGTCCTCTGATGGCTAGGCCAAGTAGGACCCGGTGGCACCACGGGCATTCGTTGCCGACGTAGAGGTGGTACCGGCCTGGTTGGAAGTGTGTTATTGTGTTGTCAAACGAATAGGTGCTGCGGACAAATGCGCCTGTTTTTGATTGAGGAGCCAGTTCCACCATAAGTATCTTCCAGAAATTGCTCCAGGTGGTCTTGGCTACTTTGACCAGCAGGCCTTGTGGAATCAAAGAGCCAGTCCATTCTAATATGCCCAGGCCTTTGTTGGGAGTAGAGGACGAGGCGTTGCAACGGATGGAGGATTGGCGGCGGTGTTTGTTTCTGGCGATCTGATGAGTAACCATTATCGTGTGAATGTCATTGAGATGTCGTTGGTAGGGTGGATGGCATCTGTATGTGTGGGTTATTGCTTGAAGTTTCTTGCATCTCTGATTCCCAATTGATCTGGAGGCAAAGCCGGGGTTTGAAGGCATTATCATGCCAATTAGATGAATGATGGGCATACAATGGCATATATTTGCTTGCTTTTATACGATTAAAAAGTGGAGATTAGTGTGTGCAAGAAGAAACTTGTGGCAAAAAAAATGTGATGGTTTCCCATTCCCTTTCAGGCTGTTATTGCTGCGATGTCGAGTGTATCGACTCAAACAATGAATTCCTTAGAACACAATTCTCATTACAAAGGCAATGCACCCACTAAATTCATCATCAGTGAAAGCAAAACAGGTTGTGAGATCATATCATCCAATTGTTGATCAGCCGGCAATTGTCGATATCTGCAAGCATGTTTGTAAGTATGGCCGTCGTTTGAACTTGATATGTACCTCATATATCGATACATTTCACCAAAGTCGCAGATCTGACACCAAAGCCCACCCCAATTCCTACAGATGGTGGCTCCGACCGCCTCCCTCAGAAGCTGCCCTCAGAGGCCACAAAACCAAACACCGCCATTGTAGTCGCAGCAGACCCAACAACCGATCTAGTCAATGCCATCATATGCAGTAAATACTTCCACAACTACTTTATATGGGTATGGGGTGTTAGAACCAGGGAAACTATGGCAGGCCAAGGCCTTGCAACCCAACTCCTCTCTCATATTGAATCCCACTGGAAAGAAGAAGAAGGAAAGCAATCCCCGTTACCATCCCCATCACCTCCTCCTGTTACCATTTTCACCACCACCATACCATCAAACACAGCAATGATTAAAATTCTAGACAAATTAAATTATAAATTACAAGGACATGTGGCATACTGGCCCCCATCTTCTGTAGTGGAGACCATTACCAAGGGGGGACAGACACTAAAGGATCTCATCCTCCCTTTTGCCTCTCAAGATGCTCTCCAACTTACAGACAGCTGGCGGCCTGCCTTATCTATATCTGATCTTGAAAGCGTTCTCATTGATATTAGAAATCGTACTACTACTACTAATTATAACAGAATTAGTGAAGAAGATTCCCTTCATAATAATAATAATAATAATAATATCAATAATAAGTTGCTGTCATCCTGGCTGCCTCATGATTATTCAGTCTACCCACCAACATATTTAGAAGATTCCCTAGGTCATCAACATGATGGTGCTACTACTTGTAGAGTGTTCATATTAGATGATGACAATGATGATGATAATAGTAGTAGTAGTAGTAGTAGTAGTAGCAACAAAGCTGTTGTGGTTATAAATCAGGGGTATGTAGAAGACTTGTGGTTTGCAGGTATAGTAGCAACGTCTCCAGTTGCATTGGAAACAGCTGCTTTGAAGGCTGTTGATATTGACCCTGGATGTTCTATATTGTATGTCGACAGGTGTGAGTGTTTTGAGACGTGTGATTTGTTACAGTCACATGGTGGTAGTTCTTTGTATTCGGTGTATTATAAGCATGTGTAACATACGCATTCATTTCAGATGAGATCAAAGTTGGGGAGGTCCTCTTTATTATCAGCATTCTCTTTACTATCCTCCTCCTTTTTTTTCTCTGTAATCTGGTCCTTTTTCCATCTCCTGAGCATCACCCTCATCACCATTATTCACCTTCTTCTCTTCCACGTCTACCCCATTTTTCATCACTAATCTCCCTTGAGGCCAAAACCCACCTGGCTTGGACCTACACTCCTTGAACAGTGCACCAAGTGCAGGAGAAGCCTGTGTCAAGGCTGCTGTGTGGCCAACAACTATCATATTATGCCTGGCTCTGGTCAGTGCAACATTTAATCGACATGCATCAGTGGCGAATGCTCCTGCTTTGGTGATGGCGGTACTGAGAATGATGATGTCTTTTTCTTCACCTTGGAAGGAGTCTACTGTTGCTACTTGAATACCATCATCAGCAAGATTATCATCAGCAATATCAGCAATATCATTATAATCATCATCATCATCAATTGTAGTGGCACCAATATTGCTAGGTCCTTCAGTAGTAGTAGTAGTAGTAGTAGAGATGGAGGGAAGTTTGTCTAGTGCAGCTTTAATGGCATACGCTTGCGCTCTGAAGAAACAAATAACTCCAATACTTGGCTTCTTCTTCTTCTTCTTCTTGCCTCCTCCCGCTGTTGCCCCAATAACCTGTCTACATTTCTTGACAATATCTACTACTGCTGAAACTTCAGCTGTATTACGGATACTTCTACCATTGTTATACTCTTCTCTCCCATGCACACTGACACATGCCACATTGGGGATCCCAGGCAAAAGAGAGTTACGTTGTTCGGGTCTTACACCATTTAGGAGTTGGTTGTTGTAGAAGAAGTAGTTGGGGATGGCGGATATGGCAGGGGCGCATCTGTATTGCCTTCTTAAGAAGTACACTGGGCAGCCTGATGATTGGAGTCGGACAAAGAGAGGTCTCAGGAGTCCCTGTGGCTGTATTTGTTGCTTATATTGATGTGCCTCTACATGTCCTCTACTAATACCACCACCACCTGTAGTACCAGTAGTACCTGTAGTACCACCTCTACTAGTACTGATAGTAGCGGGGGAAGCGATGACGGGAGGAAGCTGACAAGGATCTCCAGCAGCAATCAAATAGCCAGCACCTGCTCTCATGATAGGAACCAAGGACAGTGGCTCTACCATCTGTGAAGCTTCGTCCAAGATGACAATATCAAAATGATGACCATCAAGTGCAGACAACAAGGCCGAACAGCACGTGACTCCCACCACTGGAACAGTTTTCAGCAGCTTCTTACGTCGTCTGTCTTCTCCCTTTTCAATCTGTACCAGCTCCCTTCTCAGCATGGCTTGGTCTCTGGGGTTGTGGGCAGCGGATTTAATCATCTCTTTCAGTTCAGAGGCTGCTGTGGCTGTGGTCTTGGATTCACTGCAGTGAAGAGACTGACCAAGCAGGCGTCTGTCAATCTTTCTTAGTGGTCCAATTCTAAGGAACTCTTCGCACCCAGCTTCTTTCAGGCTCAGCAGCACTCTGTCTACTGCTACATTTGTATGTGCGCTGACAAGGATGCGAGCTTTAGCAAGTTGTTCACCAGTATTGTGCGTCATCTTTCTTGCTTCTAATATGTAGTGGATCAAGGCCACAATGAGAGAACTCTTTCCAGTACCAAAGGGGCCATGAATCAAGGCAATACAATTACTACTGGATGGAGATGATAGCGACGATGGCCAGGAGGAGATATGTCTCACTACATCTGCCTGCTCTTCGTTCAATCTGAACCTTGTAATGATGCCTCCTGGATCTAATATCATTGACAAAGAAGAAGATGGAGGTGGTGAAGGTTCAGTAGTTGTAGTCTTAGATACATCATTTCTTGACTTGGTTGTTGTAGTACAACTAGGCTGCAGCAGCGCAGGTAGCAGAGGCAAGCTCTTTTTACCAATATTACTCATCATCATAGCCGGCAGAGTCTTCATCAAATCAATCATCGGCAGTTCATGCCCTGCTTCCGGTCCTTTTAGTGCATACACCTCCTGACTCTTTTCTAGTCCTGGCGGCTCAGGCCCTAAAAATTGAATGGCCAACTTGCCTTCATGATTAGGTCCATGCCACACTCCTCTGGCTATCACCGACCATGGTTGCCTAGATCTACCTCCCACTCCTCCTCTAGATAATGACGATGATGACGGAGAGAAGTTCTCGAGTATTGGATTGTTAGAAATGATCCATAGGTCATCTTTATGGTAGTCGGTACTCTTGCCTTTCTTACTCACTATCAAGTAGAATGCATCCTTTTCCTGCTCTTCATCTTCATCTTCCTCTACATTATCATCATCATCAGCTGCTGCTTCTTCATTGCCCTTTTTCTTCTTCCATTGTTGTTTCTTCCATTTATGATTCTTGTTACTATTATACTTAGAGTACTGATTGTCATTCTTCTTCTTCCTAGCTCTCCATATGAAGAGAGTGCTATTAGGGTGATATGATTGACCCAGTGTACTCCTGCTTATTATACTTTCCACCCCCACATATTGTTGTTGATTGTTATTATTAATATTGTGGTGGTAGGGATGTGCATTAGGAGGGGGTTGGTGTGTTGATGAATTATTATTATTATTATTATTATTATTATTATGCTTGCTAATGACACTGTGGAACTGATTGGCTAGATCTGCTAATTTCAGGTTGAGTTCCTCTGTCAATGCATTAGACATGACTGTGAAATATTCAATTGCATTTTGAAAGTTGTCGGGAATGATGGTGGTTCTGTGGAGTGATTGTGGTTGATGTTGAGCCTTTGTGTTATTAGGAGGAGGATTAGGGAATACAAATTGCAGATATTGTTGCTGCTGCTGCTGTTGTGGATTTTGTTGAATGATGGTGTTGGCATACAAGTTCTTGTGTTGCGCTGCTGCTGATGGTGGCGGCAGCACAGCTGTTGATGTTAGTTTACTAATGATGCCAGTGTTGGAGGAGGAGACACCTGCTGGACGTGCTGCCAGATTTTGAAATGATGATAGTAGTGGAATAGATCTACTGGCACAAGGGGCAGTAGGAGGCAGTGATGATTGAGGTTGTTGTCTATGCAGAGGGGGTGGAGGCGGAGGAATGGGAGCTGTATGAGGAGGAGGTCCGTGTGGCTGTTTGCTGCTCTTATTGTCATTACTGTTGTTAATATTGATGATACTGTCATTTTCAAATCTAGCCTTCTTGAAAACAGGAACATTTCTTTCTATGACTTCATTGGATTTGCTGGAATTATTATTGGAAGGAGCAGAGAGCATGGCGAGGATGTCCTTGTCTGAACGTTTTTGAGGAAGAGGAACAGCAAGTTGAAGTGGCGCAGGCCGTTTGAATGGGAGGTAGTTGGATGAAGGGGTTGGTTTTATTACTGGGGGATGTGCTGTAGGTTTGATCCATTGTGATGGAGGGACAGTGTTGAGTGGTCTAGAAGCAAAGGGTTGTTGCTTCGGTTGTGGTGGTGGTTGTGCAGAGGATGAGGGAGGTGGGGCAGCAAGGTTGGTAGCGATCGAGCTTGGAGGTTCGTCCACAGTGACCAGAAGACTTTTCCCAAAGATTGCAATCTCTTCAGCCCAGTCCATAGTTTCTGGTATTGCTGCCCTGGCTAATTCCTTCCCTTCATCGTCATAAAGAATTGCCAAACTCGAATTTGATGCGAGCTTTAAATTTCCATCAAACCACTTCCTGTTCTTTGCCTTCTTGTGTGCCTGATTTGTATACACGCACGTACATGTATCAACCATCCTGCAACGTCATTGGAGTAGGAGATAAATTAGCATAACATGGTTTCTGTCTGAGTCGCCTCTCAATTTACAACACTTGCCGAAAATCTCTCAAACTCTAATATTGGAGCCATTCCACATGAATCACCCGATAATTTCAAAACTCAGACGCCTGCCATTACTATTATCTCAACCAGACGAGATGCCGTGTATGTATACCATGCAGTAATATAAACGTGTATCCTAAACCTGAAACATCCAAAAGAACTTTGAACGATGCTTTTTTCTTCAAATTTCCTACAAAAAGCACCTCAATGCTCAACTGGCTATTCATACATCCGATCCCACCGACATGCATCATCAAAGCAACCATATCTTGCAAATACATCCACTCTACCACATTCCGCCAACGGCACTCACTCTCCCTCCACATGGGACCCTCTCTCTCGACTCCAAGCTCTTGAACAGCCAACTACCTCCACTACTACTACTACAACTCCAACAAATAAACCATCATCATCAATCGCCACACACGGATCGGACACCATAGCCGCCGTAGTGACTGGAGGCGCCACTTCACAACACGGCACCATAAGTATCATCCGACTCAGTGGCAGTGACTCCCTCTCCATCGCCTCCTCCATATTCCGCCCAAGCTCAGTCACCACCCCCAACAACAAAAAATGGTCTCCTAAATCGCACCGTATCTACTATGGCCACATCATAGACCCAACAACCACCTCTATTATAGATGAAGTCTTAGTCCTAGTAATGTTGGGCCCAAGATCTTTCACTGCCGAAGATGTTGTTGAAATACACACGCATGGCGGTGGAGTATGCGCTGCACGAGTTATAGACGTCTGCATTGCAGGTGGAGCACGCCTAGCACGTCCAGGAGAGTTTACTTTACGTGCTTATCTTAATGGCCGGATGGATTTAAGTCAAGCGGAATCAATTCCAGAGCTGATTGGAGCTCGAACGGTGGCGGCAGCAGACTCGGCCCTCGCCGGTATTGCCGGTGGTGTAGGAAAGGAGGTGGGTGAAATAAGGAGAGAGTGCCTGGATATATTGGCAGAACTGGATGCCAGGTTGGATTTTGATGAAGATTTACCTCCACTAGATGTCCCTGGACTTGTGCATAGACTGGAGATGGCAAAACAAAGAGTAGATGTGGCAATGGAAACATCCCAACAAGGCCGTCTGCTCCGTTCTGGTCTACAAATAGCTATAGTTGGTCGCCCTAATGTCGGGAAGTCTAGTCTGTTGAATGCACTTAGTGGCACTGACAGAGCTATAGTGACCTCATTAGCAGGGACCACTAGGGATGTAGTGGAAGCTTCCCTGGTCCTGAATGGTGGCATCCCTGTGAGATTGTTAGACACTGCTGGGGTAAGGGAGGAGGTGAGTGATGAGGTGGAGAGAATTGGGGTGGAGAGGAGCGTGAATGCTGCTCACGGGGCTGATATCGTGGTCATGGTGTGTGATGGGGGACGAGGAGGAGGAGAAGAAGGGGTCTGGGGGGCTGAGGATGAGGCTATTTTTAACCAAATAATACTCAGAAAGAAGAATAAAAAGGAAGATAATGATAATCAAAACAATGTTGATGGAAAACACATTCCTTCTCTGCTGGTGGTCAACAAGATAGATCTACACAATAACAACAACAACAATAATAATAGCGGTACTAGCACGTTGCCTAAACATGTAGTGCAGGCCTTCTCAGCAGTGGTGGAAACATCGGCATCGAAAGGAACAGGGCTGGAAGAGCTGAAACAAAGCATACTAAAGGTGAGTGGAGCTTCGTCCATTGCACCTGGTGGAGTGTCCTGGGCGGTCAATGAAAGACAGGCAGAGGCACTGACACGGGCCAGGGAGGGTCTGGAGAGGGTGGTGAGCCTGGCGGCGGGGGGAGAGCTGCCGGTTGATTTCTGGACAATAGATCTGAGGTCTTCTTTGATATCCCTGGGAGAGGTGAGTGGCGAGGATGTGACTGAGGAAGTGTTGGATACGATATTTTCTAGGTTTTGTATTGGGAAGTAGAGAGGAAGGGAGAGAGGGATGATGTGAGAGAGGAGCCCGAGAGAGTGTGTCGTTTTGAACCGGTGTGAGAGCAGAGTGCAATATAATGTGGTAGGTGTGGCTTGAAATGGGTATAACTGCCCGATTTTCTTGAATTAGTGATCTAATACAACTTAAACGTACTTCTTAAGACAGGAAAGCCACTATTTATAAATTTCAAAATCAATCGTGATAATTTAGCCTCTGATTAAGTGTGGAATGTCGACTAAAATGACAGGTACACTGCTATTAAAAACATTAGAGGACCTGAATAGTCCTAAAAGACGTTTATCAGAAGAATCAGCTGGACTGTTTCTGTTTTATGCTGCAATTGGCTTTGCAGGAACTGTTGTGTTGGCTGGTATTGGCATAGGTATCTGGTATTATATGAAGTAAGTTACAGGCATCCTACTACGAGCTATCAAAAGCGCCATTTGACTTTGGCTCGCAATAACGAAACCATCTATCATCCCCGACCACCTCCTCTTCTCTCTCTTTCTCCCCACCCACACTCTCCAGAAAAAGATCTGCCACTCAAGGCAACAACCAACAACTCCCAATCACCACAATAGACTCCAGAAGACACCAACTCAACGCAGTTCAACATATGATAGCTGAAAAAAGACAAGCAGCAAAGCAACCAGTCCTCATTCTCGGCCCCACTGGAGAGGCAGCTGTAGGCTTCAAAGATACCTCCAAGGTCCCCTCCTTGAGTAGAGCCAACAGCATAGATAGCAGTGGTGATAGAATTAAAGCCTTCCCAGGTGATACTCGTCATCATACTAATAGCATTCAAATGGCGCCACTTTCTCAGCAATTGAGCCCTTTTCAACTGATAAATGCAACTGCTAGCAGTAACAGCAGCAGCAGCAGCAGCAGCGCCAGCAGCGATGGCGGTGGTGGAAATCCATTTGCTCCCAATGTCACTGCCCATTGTCCATCACCATTTGATGATAGCAGTTGGGTAGAACCTAATGAACAGAAAGGACCAAAGCCATAGCCATAGCCATAGCCATAGCCATAGCCATAGCAGCTATATCTCAATAGAGTGGTGCCTTCTTCTTATAATGAGCTGTACTTGTATTGCCTGGTAGTATAATTTAATTTTAAGAGTCATCAAGAAAAAGTAAGAGAGATACACATGCATATACACACACATATGTCTATATACAGATACATACAGTTTAAAACCAAAACAAATGGCACTCTACTGAGTCTACGTATCCTTCTTATCAAACCGCCTTGTTTTATTACCACTACCGCTGGCATGTACCAACGTGCTACTGCTTCCTGGAGGAGATGCTGACGGTATCCCGCCTCCTCCCAGGCCTCCTTTCAGAGGACTCCTACTTCTAGGTGTTAAATCTCTATCTGTTCCTTTGCCTCCACCTCCTCCTACACCACCACCTGCACCACCGCCAGAAGAGTCGGCTTCTTTTGTAGTTGTACCCTCAGTGTGTGTAAATGTAAAGTCTGAGCCCTGCTGGTGTTCCATAATATCAGCAAGCCTCTCTTCCAAAGACAATCTGTACAAGGCTTCTTTGTAAAAAGCCGCCAAAGCAGCCCATGCAGTGAAAGTGAAAGCTGCTATCCATAAGTTTCTCTCCGCTCTCCATTTCTTGGATAATGCTGCTAGTTCTGCTTGTGGTCCTACTTGGGAGAAGGTGGGGGGTCCAACGAGTGCAGACTGATCATGGATAATCTTAAGTGTCCGGTAGCTATTTGCGAATGCGAGGGACATGAGAGCTAATATGATGTGGAGAAGTTTGAATTTACCTATGACTGGGAAGGAGAAGATGGTGTCTATGAAGCGGAGGAGGCCTCGTTGGATGGCTCTGAGTAAATAGTATGGGAGTTGGGGAAGAGTAAGTTGGGGTGTCCGGTTGACTGACTTTTGTGATTGCAGGTATCGAGAATTTGCATGGAATGGTGAGAATAGTGCGTTCTAGAATATCAACATACCTTGGAAGTGGCAGGCTGAGTAAGGCAAACAAGATTAAAGGCACTGGAAGCACTAAGTCGACGATATACGCCCAGATCGTAGTCATTCTTTTGTTGTTTTGACTATGCAAGGGTCCTTGGATGGGATTGTATTCAAGTAGCTCCCTTGAAACAATATTAAGATACGGCAAGAAGTCAAAATATGTTCGAAACATTCGTTAGAAGTGCACAAATCGAGGGGGCTAAGCTCTTCAAAATATTTTGCATGCACCCCGCCCTCGAGTTGAGAGACTCTCAACTCCTACTCCAATGGCTGTGATTCGGTGGTACGCTTTATTTCAACATTGTTTTGTACACTAACACAGGTTGTGCTAATTATAGGACTCTCATCCGTGTCTTCCTCTAGGCTGATTACACAATTCAAATTAAAAAGCCAGGATATGGAAAACACGCAGATAGAAAATGGTGTCCAGGTATGTGCATTCATTAATGCAACATGCTTTAAGGCAGTAGCAAAGCTTCTACGTTCGTTGCTTCCCTTATGTCAGGGAATTTCCTATGGTCAGGCCTCCACGCTCTGCTCTGCTCACCTCTCCTTCCCTTCCCTATTTCTTGCACAGGTGCCGGGTTCAGCCAGCCAACCCCAGGAAAAACAACTCCGCACCAACTACCGTGACCTCCTCCAAGAAATCCGCCGCAGCAAGCACGACCTCGAAAGCCATGATAACAACAAAATCAAAGCCACACTCGAAAAGGCCAACGCCCTCCAGGCCCAAGTCACCAAACCTCGAGAACAGGCCATGGACTCAGAAATCTTCAACCTCATTACAGAGCACAGTGTAGAATATGTTAGAAAACTAGTCCAATCAGGAAAATCTTATTCTGCCGCTGATTTCCTCAGAAGGCTGAAGACTCGCTACGTCAACGACCCAGATGCACAAAACGCCGCCAAGGACGACCCATCTCTCTTCAAATGGTTCCAACTTGGTTCCCATGTGGCATACGCCTTCAAACCAGCTCCAGTTACCTTCCATATGCTAGGTCCAATGGACTCCCAGCCCATGATGCGTAAAGTTGGACAAAGACAACGTCGTAGAGATCCCATTGGAGCTGCCACCCGGCCTGATGAAGTTGAAGACTTGGAAGATGACGATAAGCAAGAAACTGACCGCAACATGGAAGAGATGTGGAAAGCACTAGGCAGACAGCCAGACTCTACAGCCAGGCTTGTAGACTTAGTCCTCAATCATAAATCATACGCACAAAGCTTGGAAAATCTGTTTACTTTATCCTTTCTTGTGAGAGACGCCAGAGTGGAGCTCAAAGAGTGTGAAGAACGTGGCATTATGGTGGTTAAAAAAGACATGAAAAAGGGAGGAGGAGGAGGGAGTAAGGATAACGCTGCTCAGGAGGCACAGAGAGTACAGTTTGTTATGAAAATGGATATGGATACATGGGAAGAGTGGTGCACATATACTAGAGCCGGGGAGTGTTTGATGACTCACAGAAAGGCATACCAGCCTAGTGGAGCAGGAAGGAAGAAGTCTAATGATGCCGATGAAGAAGAGGAGGAAGGATCTCTCGATTCTGAGGAGGAGATTGTCGTTCCAACAAAAAAGAGGAGGAAGAGTTAGAGAGGGTAATATTATATGTATCGTGTAGCCACAAGATGAAAGGTGTCAATATTACCTTTAACTTTGTACTATTACATTCTGTTGTCTATATTCATTTTTGGCAGAGACTTTACAGAAACTGCAGCAGTAATTGACGTATTTTCAAACTGGTACTCTTAAGATGTCTTGAATGCAGGTTTTCCACCACCAACCACTCTTCCTCTTCCCCATTGCCACAATGGTCTAGACATAGATGGATACAGCATATAACAATTCATTGCAGATGCAACAATACCCAGCATTCCCACAGTCCTGGGCTTCCATGGCCTCAGTTCCAACAGGCCCATGGCCAAGGCTGCCTGGAAACACGCATGTATGAGCGTCAGCAGTCTCTTGTTAATTTCATCGTGGCACTTTGCTTCCCTCTCAGCAAACTCTTCTTCGCTCTCTCCTTCCTTTCTAAGAATCAAGTTACTTAGTTCATACAGCTCAATGGCAATAGTACACAGAGAGCCACCAAACCAGCCATACAGAGAGGTTTTCTGAGCTCTATTGGCCCCGGATTTGTTGGTGTAAAACCCTGCTTGAGAGGCCCATACCACATGATCGCCACCGAAATAAATTGCCATCAAGATGGGTTTCAGTTTGGCTAGAATTTCAATGGTGAGGGGCTTATTTGGGTTGATGGAGGGGTTGTTGATAATGGGGGCCAGTGATTCCAGAGGACGGAGGACCCTGAAGACTTTACGGGCAGCGGCGACATTGCCTTGGAGTTTCTTAATGTCTCCTGGTTGGCCTGCTGAGAGGAACATTGCTGCATATTGTATGGTGGCAAGGAGTTTATCCCTGCCGTCTGACTTGTCAACCAGGCCTTGGATGCCCTGTGTGTGAGTAAGAGAGTGGGATGGAGAGAGGGGGTGAGGGAGAGGGAGGCGGGAGACGATACAACGGTGGAATTGATTAAAAAAATTGGGGAAACTTTTCATCAGAAACAATACAGCACATGTATGTTACCTTCAAGTGGGTTTTGATGTTCTCGTGGGCCATATTTGTGATCAGAAAACTCGTCAAAACTTTTCAGGGAACAGTATGGGAATTGGCTCTGTAACTATACTTGTTGCGTCCAGTGTCGTCAGTTACTATCCAAGAGTGTTAGAGTATAACAGATGTTTGAAGTGGTCTTTATAATGATTTTTCTGAAAGAATAGCAGGGTTTTTAGAACGGTTCTCCTGTTATGAGTCATCAAACCTGAGCTGACGAGGCTCACCCTGCCCGCAAACTTCGCTCTCCTCCTCATTCCCTTCTTTAGTCTCTCTTCGAATGTTTGAAATTGCATACTTTTTACAATAAATACAGACCGCAAAAATATGGGAAGACCTATCCATCAATTCCCAGATTCTGACGAGGAAGACAAAGAAGACAAGGCAGGAACGTCACCAAGCAGCTCTGATTTTGAATCTGATGAAGATCACGACAACACCCACTATGATCCAACACTTCTTTCCATAATTGAAGCAATAGAGAACAGCGAAATACAATCAGCTACTGATTCAATTAATTCCATTGACAATGCATCTACCAACCCAATCAATCAAATCGGCCCAGAAGGGGATGCCCCCCTGCATCTAGCAGCGCTGTACGGTCACCTCTCAATTGTCTCGCTTCTCCTCTCCAAAGGGGCACAGGTCGACTTACGCGACGAAGATGGTGGCTTACCCCTTCATGATGCAGCTGCTGGTGGTTATGTGGAAATATGCCGTCTCCTCTTGCTGCACAATCCTTCTTTAACTTCCACCATCATCAACGCTCAGGACAACGAAGGTGATACCCCTCTAATCTGTGCAGTCAGGGGCAGTGCTGACGAAGTGGTCCAATTATTATTAAACAACGGAGCTGATCCAAGAAAGGGTAATGAATATGGAGATACTCCTCTGTCATTAGCTGAGATTGATACTACACGGACTTTGATAGAAACACACCTTGATAGAGGAGCTGGTGGTGGTGGTGGTGGTGGTGAAGAGAGCTGAGTGGAGTCATAGATAGATAGGTAGATAGATAGATACCTCTTATTATTAACACAATGGTGTAATGTGTTTAATTTCAGACTTTGGGTTTAAAGTTGTTACGATATAAGACATTAACAACTCAACTCTCTTCTCTCTCTCTCTCTCTCTCTCTCTCTCTCTCTCTCTCTCTCTCTCTCTCTCTACGCGGTAGCAGGAGCGCTGTGGTCCTCTCCGACACTCTCGTCATCTTCCTCCTCCTCCTCCTTTTCCCACCCATCTCCAGCCTCATCTTCTTCCTCTATGATACCCTTCACACACTCTCTATATTCTCTCAAAAACTTTGCCTTGGCAATATCATATATCTCCCTATCACTCTTCAACAGCGCCTCAATCTTCAGTCTGGTTTCCTCTGTCGGTTTTTCGTAATGAACGTTGCCAGCTGTCACCTTCTGGGGAGGCATTGTTTTATACAGCTCCTTGGCTCCTTTGAAGAATGTGGGGAACCTATGTTCTAGTAACTCCATTGATTCTTCTAGATATTCTGTAATGCCAACAGTGTACGTTTGAAGATTGGCAAATGCTCTGCCGAGTCTTTCGTCTCTGTCTAAATGCTGGCATCCGCCTCCGTCAGCTCCACAGAAGAAAGAAGCCATAGTGTTGGCTCCACAATTCCAGCAAGCTGGTTTTTCTCCTAATTTAGTAGAGTTGAAACATTGGTTGATGTTAATGTCTCCATAAGAGTCCAAAATTGCAATCTTGCTGTCGGCATGACGTGGGCCGTATCTAGAAAAGTAATAGGTGGAAACACATCTATCTACTGGGTCTCTTAAGATGTTAAAATATTCTACCCAGGGGTTTAGATGGAAATCTGGGAAGTGAAAATGCTCTGCAATAATAGTGGGCCCACCATTTACCAATGCTCTGACGACTTCAGTGATGACAGAGGAGTGATTGTGCTTGGGGGTGGGGATTATAAAATCAAAGGTATTTTGTTCTTGGATTTTCCAGATAAGTTCTTTAGTGGTAGTAGATCCTGCTTTGGGAATGCGGTTGTAGATGATGATTTGAGGATACCTGGGCCGGCAGACTCGGTGATCGTTATATTGGGCGTAAGAGACGTTGAGAAGGTGGACGAGTCGATTGAGGTGTGGTGGGGTCTGCAGTAAGAGACTAGGGTTAGGGCTGGTGTTATTCATGGAGTTTGTGATATTGTTAATGATATTCTGTGCATTTGATAAGGAAACAGCGGGGGATTCCGAATTAGTTTGAATCGGATCTACTTGTAGATCTGAGGATTCTGTCTTAATTATCAGGTTCCTTTTTGGTATTTCTGGCGACTTTGACCGTAATGGTGCTTCTGTATACTGTATAGTTGCTATTTGCGGCCCATCTAACCGTAAAACTGTAGATGTGAGCACTATCCCCACGATTATACCCAACAACAATGGGAAGAACCTCTTAGTGGTCGACTTGAATCCTTCTCTGACCTGCTTCATCGTTTATTACGTTTCCATGTAAAAAATAAATGTAAAAACTGACATCTATAGAGGCCAAAAGCTGCTCTCTATTTGAAAACTCCGCATCCCGTCCCCATGTATATCCATCGCAACCCATCACCCACCAGGCCCTATTTTCCCACCATACAAAGCTGCAGCCAACCCAGTCGCACTCAACAAACCTAACAAATGCCCAAATTGATACGTCACTGCCACTAAGCTTGCAGCACTACTCTTTTGTCTCCCGGATACTACCAAAGACGGAGCCAACACATTGGACCCCGTGTTGAGCAATCCACTCAGCAGCCACATCACAAATATATACCCTACAGCTACTATATCACTGTGCCACCACTCACCCAGCTTCAAGTATACAAAAAAGGGAGGAACCAGTGTTATTTTGATCACCGCAAGTGTGACCACTGACTTTTTACTCGGCGCCAACCATTGCAATCTCGGCAGAGCCCTGCCTCCCAAATCAGCTAAGATTCGCACCCAAAATAACACCCTGGGCAACATATCACCTAGTTGAATCAGTCCTCCAGATTGAGCAGATGGTATATACGTAAAGAAAGGAAACAACAGGAGACTGATGTAGCTTTGAGCTGCAATGGCAAACAGAGCAGGCGCCAAGCATTTCATGGTGTCCCTCAGTTGATGATCCCTTTGCCCCTCTTCTTCTTCATATTGATCATCATGTGCTACAGTAGCAAATTTATCACCTTCTATTATGCTTCTATTATTATTATTTTCTCTAGATAATACCACATTACTAGTACCTTCTAAGGTAGTATCATAAGTACCATATTCGACATCTTCAGACATCAGACCAAGACCAAGAGCAGTACCATGACTATGACTACGACTATTATTTATCATCATTCCGTCCTCTCCATCCAACATGTACCACTCAGATGCACCAGCCCCTAGTGGTGGCACGTATGTCTCATGCGCTTCTGAAGCAGCCCAAAACAACATGGGTGATATTTTCCTTTCCAGTGGCGGTCTTAATGTTGATGTCGGTGTTGTTGTTGCTCCTCTGCTATCTTGCCTTGACAACAACGGCAGATGCATGGTATTGTCTTCTTCTTCTTCTTCTATGTCACGGTGTGAATATATATGAGATGATGATAGTATTGGAGATCTCAAAACCATCTCTCCTCGCGCCCTCTCCCGTCGCCCTCTCTCCCCTCCTTCTCCATCTGTGTCTGCATTGATTGCAGGCCAGTGCCGTAACAATAAGGATACAGTGGCCCAAAGACCAGCACAAACTAGTATAGATAAACTAAAGAAAAGTTTTATTTGAGATTGAGGAGTCGGGTGAGGGCTATGTCTATTTGGTGCAGTGAGCAGTTCTAGAAAAAGAACAACAGGCCCTGACGCGCTGCATCCCATACCCAGTGCGACGACATTCTTTCTTGCTGCTCTCGAAACGAGCTGGTAAGAAGCGGCAAAGCTGAGGCTGACAAACACACCCAACACTGCAACGGCTGCTAGTAAGGAATAGGGGTTGTGGTTTGGGAGGAAGGGGAAGAGGAGAGAGATGATGGCGCACCCAAAGAGACCGGTGCAGAGACGGACGAAGAGGACATTGCCAAAACCAAAGGCACGTTCGAGTCTGGTGTCAAAGAGCGTGGATATGATGAGGAGAGGGATACTGGGAGCAAAGTAGGCAAGGTTTAGCCATAGGAGAATGCTGGGGCCGTAGTAAGCTCTGAGAGTACTGAGTTCAGAGGATATGGCAATCTGTGTGTGTGGGAGAGGTGAGGGTGAGCGATGAGGAAAGTGATGGTAAACCCAGATAACACGTGCACCGTAAGATCCGCCATGAAGGCTTACCCATGGAGCAGACAAGGCAATGGAAACAACCACGAAACGAAACACGGTCCATTTCCCTCCTTTTATTTTCAAAGAAGTCATTTGTCTTGCGTTCATAACCACCATAGTAGGCTAACATGTCACAAATAAGTCGTATACACCGTGATTTGGTTTCTGCTAAGCTCAAACATATTGAAAATTTCAATGAAAACGGGAGATGCTCAAGATTATTATTGGTTCAAGTAGCGAGCGCAGTCAACCGTCAATGTCGAGACGAAAACAGAGATCCCTTTCTATCACCCAAAGCTCCTCTTCTATGTAAGCTGCTTACATCTTCCCTCTAAAGACTATCTAAAAAGTCTGTAAGATCACCTGTACCAGATTCATATGCATCTCCCACCTTTCTACTACTGTTACTACTTTGATGATGCTCGTCTGACAATCCAAGCAATGCATCCAGCTCATCATCATCTTCAGGTTCAGGTCTAAGTTCATCTATAATAGCAGCAGTTAATGGCTTTCTATTACTTTCTATACTATCACCTAATATTTTATCGCCACTTTCTATATCTATCTTACTCTTTTGTAAATAATCACTATTATCATTCTCTATAGTCACTTGCTCCCGAAACTCCTCAACCAACCTTGTCTCATGGCTTCCCCCCACCTTGCTATCATCATTATGTAACAAAGTAGTGTCTAATACCGTGCTTAGTGGTAGCATTGATAAACAGAGGGCTAATTTGTTGAGATCAAGTGACAGGGTATTGTTGGCAGTGGAGGTCAAGGTGGAGAGAGGAGGTGGTGGAGGTGGTGGGTGGGAGTCTATGCGAATGGAACTGAGATTGCAGCGTGCTCTGAATGCCACCTTGGGATCGTACTTTTCTGATTCTTGGAGAAGTTGGAGCAAATCTGCCCCTTGGGATCTCTGTGCTGGTGTGGTGATGGCTGCTTGTTGTTGAGCCGGGACATCTTCTTTTTCAATTGTGTTGCTGCAGAATGAAATAGGAGGGAGAGGATTGTCGGTGGTGGGTTGGAAATGTGAGGGGCTACTCTTCGTTACTGATAGAAATGACGTAGAATGTATCAACAGTATATGTAATATACCTATTAGACTCTATATCATTTGAAATATGTTCATTTCCCCCACGACCTCTGCCTCCATGTGAGCGGTTGTGATTGCTGTGTTTCTTTGACTGTCGATACTTCTGACGGGCCAGATCCTTTTCACTGATATCCATGATATCTGCACTTGTAGAAGTAAGATTTGAAAAAGAAATAGTTAGTGTTAATAACCCGACTGCTAGCTCTTCTTGACTCTCCCGACCTTGAACCCAAGTATTGAAAAGATTTGATATTGGTGTCCTTTCCCGCCTGTAACATAGTTAAAGTAGCATTATATATACACAAAAACAGCAATCCCAACCAAACTCTAACAATTTACCCCCTTCTCCTTCCCCAACTCTGTGAATTACAAATCAACAGATGAAAAATGTCATAGCAGGTGCTGAAGCCATAGGTTGCTCTTGTGCCTACTTCCTCGCATGTCATCAAGGAGAATGGAGTTGGAAATGGTAAAGAGACTACTGCTGCAACAGATGGTGCTGCCACACATGCCGATGCTGATAAATAATGTTTAACAGTGACAGGAGTGAGAGCTATGAATGCAGATACAGGTCATCATACAGCCATACCAGCAGATGCAGTTATATTCGCAATGGGTGCTTGGTCATTAGATCTGAACGGTACCAAGTATATTTCCATACCAGTAATTTCAGGTATAGGGAAACTGGGAGACGACTGGTAAAACCCAGAGACAGCTCAACATTGGGAAGCTGGGGACCTATATCTTGCCTTCTCTTGTCAATAATGGGGACCTTTCCATACATTATTCTATGTAAACCTAGGCTAGTATTCAGTTCCCGTTACATCAGGACTGAAGATTCACTCCATTGTCATAGCAGATGAAAACAATGCAACCAATCAAGATGAATTTATTTCTCCACTCTTAAGTGAAGAATAAATCATTAGAGCCTGAGAACTATCCCCATCCTGATGGTACCGTCTACATGTGTGGCTGGGCAGACGAGGAGGCACAACCACCAGAGCGAGCAGATATTGTCGAGCCCAGCAGAGAGGGACGATTGATACAGTGAAACAGTTACTGCACAAGGTGGTTTCAGGGATGCAAGGTTTGGAGGTATTACAAGGTCAGGTGTTTTTTTTGCCATGTAGCGAGGATGGTCTACTTGTGATGGGGGTGATTGAGGGAGTTGATAATGCCTATGTGGCAACTGGACATGGATGTAGGGGAATATGAAATGCGCCTGGTGGGATGGTCACAGCAGAAATGATGGTGGATGGAGAGGTGCCGTGTGGGGTTGATGTTGAGCCTTTTGATCCACTGATATTTTCAATGAAGAAGAAGAGGAAGAAGCAGGGGTGGTGAGTTGTGGTAGTGGAGAAAAGAAGTGAGGGTTTAATGGGGGTTGTGGGTGTGCAGCTGGCCCAGAATTTAAATAAAGATTTAAATTTGGTTGATTCTTAGAAAGCTAATTAAAAATCAACGTAGAGTGAATCTTTAGTGCGCTTTGAATCATCAAATTTCTACGCGCAATAGTAGGTATTGCAGGAGTTTACGTTTAAAATTATTCAAATTCTAAAGTTGAACATGAGTTTTAGCGCAGAGACGCAGAAAAGACGTCCAGTCTTCCTCATTATGACCACCTTGATCATATTGATAGTTGGCGGTATTGCTCTTCTGATTGGAGGCAGTGATGGAACACCAGCTAATGAATTGCCCAAGTCCACCGTCAACCTCACTGCACAGATCACAGCAACCGCCACCACCGCTGCCACCGACTGCGACACTTGTGAGGAATGTGACAACCAGGACTGTGAAGACACTACCCAGCTAGAGTCCCAAATTACCAAACTCAAGGCAGACCTTGACAGCTGCACTCCACAATTGGATACACTCCGTGCAGTCTACCACGACTGCGCAGAGAAGAATGAGGACCTTACTGTTCAGCTGCAGACTGGCGTGAAGAGCGATATGTTTGGAAGTGATGACATTGGCAACAATGACAATAAGAAGTTCAAGTATGAAGGCAAGTACAACCCATATTCCTTCTTATCAAGAAAAGCTGTCGATGAAGAAACTGGCTATTGCTCCTGGCAGAATCTTAGTAACAATCTGAAAGGGAGATGGGTCCCCCGTGACGAGGTTGTTGATTATAGGAAATGCAACCACATTGGTTCCCGTTATAATTGCGCATTTGATGAGAATAGAAACTTCAACCACACCCATAAATGGATCCTCCACTCTGATAAAGCCTGCAAAGTAGAAGACAGCCTGACCCCTAAAACTCTAGTGGCAAAATCCAACAACACCCGGTACCGCATTCTTATGCATGGGGATAGTCACATGAGAGAGTTGTTTGAAACAATGATGTGTGAATTCAAGAAGGAAGAGACTTACTACAAATCATTCAGCGACCATGGTAAAATGGGGGATGATTTTGCTGAAGCAGCTTGGGGCGACAACTTCTCCGTCGTCTATGATTACCGTGACTATGATGCCACCAACCTGATGCTTGTCTCCAAGAGACAAGGGTGGGGGTTCAAAAACTGGAGGAGCGATAATCCTCAGGATTTCAACATTCTGGTGACTAATTATGAAGTTGAAATGGTAGAGGCATTGCTTGCAAAGACGTACAAGTGGAAGAATGTCGCAATGGTATACATTACACATACATGTGCTAGAAGTGGGTATGTGGGGAGGCAGGGGAGATATGTAGAGGATGTGAAGAGTTTGGGTAGACCAATACTGGATTTATGTACTATGACTCAGTTGAAGTTGTATGATGCCCAAGCCAAGTATTTAGGAGATGCTTATGATTCACATTTGTGTATTCCTGGCCCTCACTTGGATTTGTTGAATTATATGATGCACATGCTGCTGAGTTTTGGTCATCAAAAGCCCACATTTTAAGAGACGGTAGAATGTAGAGTGTATGCAGATGATTTAATGGTATAGATAGACCAACACAATTAAAAAGCTATTAAATTGCCTACAGTGCTGCTCACTCTTTTTGAAAACGAGACGACATCGGGAGGTCCCCTCCTTCGACCATGATGGAGGTCATTGGCATTGCTGAGTATTAAAAACATGTGCACGTACGGCGAATCTTAATCAATTTGAGCCAATAAGCGTATCATTTGAAGTTACTCAGTAGCTTTGCTACGGTCTTTGGATAATTCTTGGAGGAGATGCAAGAACGATCAACCCTTGTGATCAACAATTTGTCTTCTTCTGTAGGTCAACGCACAATCCTCTCTGACATCAGTTTCTCTGTATTATCAGGTGAAATACTTTGGATCAAAGGACCTTCAGGCAGTGGAAAGACCCGACTCCTCCGTGCCATAGCTTCCCTGGACGACATCTCCTCTGGTTCCATCTCTCTGAACAACTCGACTCCCAAACAATTAGGACCCTCCTGGCGCTCCCAAATCACCTACGTACACCAACAGAGAATTCCCCTACCAGGCACTCCATCAGAGCTCTACTTTCAAGCCCAGAAGTTCAAGTCTCAGAGAGACCGTATCGGTCGAAACCCCACCCGAGGCGACCTTCCCCACATTGCTGCTGAACTTGGCTTGGAGCAATCCGTCCTCTTACAACCTTGGTCTGAGCTCTCTGGTGGTCAAGCTCAAAGGTGTCAATTAGCTATTGCCATATCACTACAACCAGCAGTACTATTACTAGACGAACCCACCAGCGCACTTGATCAAGAATCCACCATAAAAGTGGAGCGTCTTTTGAAACATCTGGTGCTTGGTAACAGGAGTGGTCATCATACTCATCAATCATCACCTTTTCCAACTAATAATAGTTCAGCAACAAATAATACAACAGTAGCAGCAGCAGCAGCAGCAGCAGTTGTCTGGGTATCACACGATCCAAGTCAACCAGTAAGAGTGGGAGGGAAAATCCTGAATTTACCACTGGGAAACATCACTGCAGCAGCTACTCCACCGGTATCACCAGAGAAGCCTCTCAATAATAATAATTATAATAATCACACACCAGAAAGTCTACCCCCTACTGCTATTGCATTCCCATCATCTAGATTTGGGGATCCTTATAACCCACGTTCTGATACAGGAAGAAGCTTTGAAAGTGAGACAGGGCTAGTCTAATAATAATAAGGGAATACTAATAATGGATGATTTGATAGATCAACCAGTGTGGGATAATAGTAATTCTACTACAAACAACAATTCTGCTAGCAACAACAACAGTACCAGTCACCAATCCCCAGATTTAGTAGAAATAGAAAACCTAGGACTATTCTACTCTGCCTGTTACTTCAGTCTCACAATATTCATATCAGCTTGGTTCCACCTAGGTCTGCACACCAAACTTTTTGTAGCAGCAATACGGTGCATCGCTCAGCTATTGCTTCTAGGCTTGATCCTGGTCCCTATATTCAACATCAATAGATGGTGGCTCACTGCGGTGTATTGCTCTACTATGCTGGCTATAGCGGCTGCAGAGGCAGTTTCCAGAGCACCTATCGCATATTCAGGCATGCTGAGACATGCGCTGGTGTCCATGGGACTAGCATCTGGATCTACTCTATTCTTTGGACTATATTACGTCATTGGGGCCACCCCTTGGTATGATGCTCAGTATTTAATACCATTGCTGGGGATGTTGCTGGGGAATGCGTGTTCTGGAGTTGCCGTTGGATTGAATTCGGTTTTAGATGAAATGTCAACAGGGAGAGACAGGATAGAGTTGCTACTGGCACTTGGAGCAGGTAGAATGGAGGCCCTGTTGCATGTCAGACAGAGAGCAGTCAGGACGGCTCTTACCCCACTTCTAAATTCAATGTCAGTGGTGGGTATAGTGAGTATCCCCGGGATGATGACCGGGCAGATTCTTGGAGGGAGTGATCCTTCTACTGCAGCTAGGTATCAGATAGTAATAATGTTTTTAATGGCTGCTGCAATAGGGCTGTCGACGGTGGGAGCGGTGTTGATGGCAATGAGGACGATTTGTGATGATGCTCATAGATTGAGGGTTGACAAGTTGCAGATTACTGAGAGTAGTGCTATAGGGGCGCTAGGGTTTGTGTCGAAGGAAGTGATTGAAGGCTGGGGGAGGTTGAAGAG
>Ga0114919_10000049_pt1 | contig 63607 bp, 72 predicted proteins | sample BlataG_FD_88682 | JGI IMG/M metagenome (GOLD analysis project Ga0114919, IMG submission 88682) | Deep subsurface microbial communities from Black Sea to uncover new lineages of life (NeLLi) - Black_00105 metaG | ecosystem: Environmental > Aquatic > Marine > Oceanic > Sediment | place: Atlantic... | reverse complement strand
GGGTGGGGAGAAAGAGAAGGGGAGAGGTGGGGAGGAGGGAAGGGGGGGAGGGGGGGGGGGGGGGGGTGGGGAGAAAGAGAAGGGGGGAAGGAAGAGGGGTATGGGGGCAACCAATTTCATTGCAAAGTTTAGAGATAGTCCTACAACTATCAGTGGAACCATAGCATACGCATGCACCATAGAGAGAATATACAAGCCCTAAATCACCTCCATATATAAATACCCTTCACTAGCTGTAAATTCAAAGGATGACGGAGCTTATCAAACGTCTAAACCCCAGCATATCCCAATATAGAGACCGTAGATTCAAGGGAACACAAGAGGAATTCAATCACTGCCTCGCCACCTCTGTCACCGTCTACGTCGGCAACATGTCCTTCTACACCACAGAAGACCAACTCTACGAAGTCTTCAGCAAGGCTGGTGACGTCAAAAGAATCATCATGGGCTTGGATAGACAGAGAAAGACCCCATGTGGCTTCTGCTTTGTCAGTTACTACACTAGATCAGATGCAGATGCCTGTGTTAAATACATAAACGGTACAGTTTTAGATGAACGGCCCATTCGTGTTGATTTTGATTGGGGATTCCAAGAAGGTAGGCAGTTTGGGCGTGGTAGAAGTGGAGGACAGGTTCGTGATGAATATAGAATGGATTATGATGAGGGTAGAGGAGGCTATGGAAATATATTAAAGAGGGAGTTGGAGACCCGTCAGGCAATGATGGCCCAATTGGGAGAAGAGCAGGATGGCGGTGACGTTGGCGGATATAGGAGTAGTAAGAGGTTTAGAGGGGATGATGATGATGATAAAGATGACGAATAATAGTTTTTGTTGTAAACAGGAATTTGGGATTAAAAATATGTGTTACACTGCTACTAGTCTACAATATACAATTTCTATTCTTCCCTGACAAACTTGGGAAATTTGAGAACATCCCAACTTATGCTAATATCCTTCAAATCTGGATCCGACTCCTGTTCCTTTGCCCACTTCTCCTCAACATCCTTTTTAAGATTAGTAAAGTAGCTGGTATAGTAGTCGTACATTTCTTCTTTCAAAGCTGCTGCATCCAAGCTGTCCTTGATGCCATATTTTGACATCAAAGACGCAGCTTGCTGCTTCAATTTATCACCGCTCAGTTCTGTGGCTGTAAAGATTTCTTGCTTGATTCCCTTCATCTCATTAGGCTCTGTAATGTCTTCCAATGCAGCTTTGACGAATTTACGGGCACTGCCTTGAGCGCAGGCTAGCTTGTAATTAAACAAGGCGTCCAGTCTAGCTACGTCAGAAGGCATGCCGACATCTTGCTTTAGCTTTTGGACGGCATCTACCCAGGTCTTAACACTAGACTTAGACGTGTCTGAGAGGGGCATTGGGATCTTTTCCAGGCCATCCATGAAGGACATGAGCTTCTTATGGTCGTCCCAGAAAGTGGAGAAAACAATGTCGTCCTCTGCTGTGTGTGAAATAGGGAAGGGAGTCGGTGGGTGAATGAGGGTATGGAGGAGAGAAACAGCGGGAGCTGAGATTGTCTGTGACGTGGAAACTTACCATTAGGAGCGGGATTGGCGAATCCTCTGGCGTGTTGAACCTGGAAGACTGCACGTGAACTAGATAGCTGCATAATGAAAGAATGATGAAGGGCAAAAAACAATATATCTGTTTTAATTCTATGATCTATGTAGAAATCATAGTGGTGTCTACTCAATGAGTCACACTTACCAGTTGTCTGACGCCTCTGCTGCTCAGACGAGTAACCAAAGACATTTTGTTCCTTTTGCAAGATTGTTTTGTAGCTGTCGCCTAAAACCCAGCCTCTAAGCGTTTATTGGCTGACAAATGGGACGATAGAGATTTCAATTGTTTCATCGACGAACATGATGAAGCCCCATCCTCATAAATTCAGAAGGTGCCCTCGTCGATGCGAGAAGAGAGGAAGGTTTGGGGTCGCTCACAGCTCATAAAAGACGCATGATCAGCTCTAGTGACTATCATTCGATGTCTGCATCATAACAAGGGTGATAAAATCTCAAATAAAGTCGCCGCAACAGCCTGATAGTCCTTGACTCTCCCATTTCACTTTGAAAGACTCGAAAATACACAAGAAAACATCTCAACCAAGCAGTGATCACGTCAATATGGCACCATCAACACTACCAGAACAAGTCACAGTCCATCCTCTTGTGCTTTTATCCGTTGTAGACCACTACAATCGTGTTGCCAAGGATACAAAGAAGCGAGTTGTCGGCATCGTTCTTGGAGAACACTCTAAAGGCAAAGTAGATTGCAGTAATAGCTTTGCAGGTACGATTTAATCACTCGCATACTCCAACACTATCCACATTCCTCCCTGATCACTTTCACCGACCGTCTCTCCGATCACCACCACACTCACTCTTCCTCCTCTCTTCCTCTCTTTGCAGTTCCTTTTGAGGAAGATGAAAAGGATCCCAGTATCTGGTTCCTTGACCATAGCTACATGGAGAACATGTTCCGCATGTTTAAAAAGGTCAATGGTAAGTAGAAATTAATAAAGTTTTATCATCACAAGATCAAACATAGACTTCCACTCACCCTCATCTCCCCCCTCATATGTCCACAATTTCAGCCCGTGAAAAAGTCATTGGTTGGTATCACACCGGACCCCGTCTCCGTGAATCAGATTTAGACATCCACGCCCTCATATCTAGCTACTGTGAGAAAGAGCCCCTCCTCCTCATTGCAGAAGTCACCCCTAAAGACATGGGCCTCCCTCTCCACTCCTATGCCGCCCATGAAGAAATAAGAGAAGACGGCACCGACCGTAGCCGCCGAGTGTTCATCAACCTCCCCACAGAAGTAGGCTCTACTGAAGCTGAAGAAATTGGCGTAGAACACCTGCTGAGAGATGTCAAAGATGCCAACATCTCAACGCTGTCCAATCAGATTGGTGAAATGATGACGGGGCTGAGGGGACTGAAATCAAAGCTGATGGAGGTAAAAGCCTACCTGGCAGCTGTTCTGGATGGGAGGTTGCCAATTAATCACGAAATCATGAGAGATTTGCAGGAGATGTTTAATTTACTGCCTAATTTGAATGTTTCAGAGCTGAATAGAGCGTTTGCAGTGGAGTCTAATGATATGATGTTGGTGATATATGTGGCGTCTTTGATTAGGAGTGTGATCGCATTGCATAATTTGATAGAGAATAAGGAGACTAGGGTGGCTGCTGAGAAGAAGATGGCGGCAATGGTGGTAGGCAGTAGTAAGCAGATTGGAGTTGGGGGTGGTGATAAGGGGAATGGAAACAAAGAAAATGGTACTGGGTGATGAGAAGAAGAAGATGGACAGTGGCAAGTAAGGGAGAGGGCTTTGGACAGAAGGTTTTTAGATGTAAGGTGCCATACCATAGAGAGTAAGAAGAATGATAGTATACACGAAATTGTAGAGACAAATCAGATCACCCACAAGATTAGCCCAAACGTATGTGGTGTCGGTGTCCGGAAGTTTTGTCGAGTGAGAAGGAAAATGAGGGAAGGAATTGAACTCTCAGACCGACTTGGTCGACTCTGGAGCTTAGCTAGCTATTTCATTCTGGAGACTTTATATCTGGGTTTGTCTGCCATATCGAATATAACTTGCTTGTATCTGTGCTGTGATAATATTCAATTTTTGAATTGCTTTGCATTCTTTCAGAAAATAGGCCTCAGCTTTTTGTCCTCCCTCAATTCACATCTTTTGACATCTCTCTGATCTCTCTCATGCTTTTCAAGAGGCGGCAGGAAACTTTGGACGTTGACAGTTTCATTGTTTCGCACAAAGTTTTAATCGATCTACCTTAGATGAAGGTGTATCAATGTGGATTCATAGCATCGCAGGGAATTGGAGTTCCAGATTGCTCAAAGGATATTTCCTCTCCAACTCCCAATCAAGTCTCAGTAGATGGCATAGAATTGGAGCAAATATACCCTGGTGGATGGGGATTCGGCCTAGGATCGACGAAGAATGGTGCTTTATACTTGTGGGGTGTCAATCAAGCCACTCTATTGGGCAAGTCGGGTATGTGCACAGATCTCTTTTCCTGATCTATCGTAACCCGACTCGACTCCAACTTCACTCTCTTCCTCACCCCACCTCCCTTCCTCTCTCCCTCTCTCTATCTCTTTCAACCCTACATAGGTTCTGCTGATGATGGCGCCGACCCTTCAACTCTAGACATCATAGCAGATGAAGTCACAACTGCAGCTGCAGGCTTTGATCACATCGTCTTTGCTCAAAACCAGGGAACAGCCGTGTTCGCCCTAGGACCCTCCTTCCCCTCCTCATCACCACCATCCTCTCCATCCTCCGTCCCCCACCTCACACCCATCCCACTCCCCCTTCCACCATCCCACTCTGTCATATCAATATCATGTGGAGAACACCACACTCTCCTCCTCCTTTCATCAGGAGATGTGTATGGCTTTGGATCCAATACAGAAGGACAACTGGGCATTCCTCTCTCTACAGCAACAGTACCACCTTCCCAACCAGTTCACATTCTGGGACCCTCTTTAATACCACCAATTACTGGTAAGAATATCAATATTGATGCAGAAATAAACACTACATATACAGTAATAGCAGCAGGAGCTCGTCATTCAGTGGCACTGACATCCTCAGGACGCTGCATTGTATTTGGATGGAGTCTTCACGCCCAATGCGGGGAATTCTCACCCACTGTATCCACTCCTACTGTCATAACAGCACTGGGTCCTTTGAAATGTACCAGTGCAGCAGCTGGGTCAGGACATACCTTGGTAGCAACAGAAGATGGTGCTGTGTATGCATGGGGACAGAATAATGACGGTCAATGTTGTCAGAATAATCTCAGTAGCAGCAGCAGCAGCAGCAGTAGTAGTGGAGAACATTCAGCGATGATTATTATAAAGCCTACATTAGTAGAGGCAGTCGAGGATACTATAGTGAAAGTTGCTGCAGGTTCTAGACATAGTGTGTTATTGAATGATAAAGGTAGAGTGTATGCATTTGGGTTTGGCAAGTTTGGACAGTTGGGAGGTGGGAGAGGAGTGGAGGGAGGAGGCGGAGATGTGGCACCAACACAGATGATGATTGTGCCAGATGGGTGTGAGACGGTCGTGGATATTGCATGTGGATGGTGGCATACTTTACTAGTCTGTGAATAGTTAAATCCGTGTAATTAATAGAGCAATGCTTTTCATACTTGGAAGGAGGACTACACATGGCAACCCGAATCTCTCCTACACGCTTGCGGGGGGTGGGGGGGCCTCCTTTGTGTGGGCAAAGGTTTTGAGTTTTGGTTCCTTCCAGTACATTCTCCCACACAGTGACGAATCCGTGACAAGGAAAATAACATTCCAACAACTACAGCAGTACTTTATAAAATTACAACTTTGTATATATACACCAGTATAAAGCCCTTTCATAATAATCAATTAATCACCATTCTTGATATGCATACTAGTCAACCAAGATGAAGCTCTAGCAATCCTTGCTCTAGGAGACTGCTGATCCACCAACCCATAATGTACTGACAATGCATTCACCACTTCCTGATTGCTTTTTGCAATAATCACATCTCTCAACTCGGCAGCTCCCACTGTACCCTCCTTGACACAGCCCAGCAAAAAGGCCATGAGGCCAGAATAGTATCCATCCCAGTCTACCAAGATCAGAGGAACAGAATATTTGGTGCCCAGTTTCTTCAGTTGTACCAGGGTCAATATTTCAAAGAACTCATCCATGGAGCCAAGTCCACCTGGGAGGAAGATATAGGCAGTTTTGTCTTCTTCCTTGTTTCTGACTCCAGCATCAACAAGAGCGACTTTCCTGCTGCTCAGAAACCTGCACACCACTGCTGCATTGGTGGGGAGATAGCCAGCTGAACGAACGGTACTACCAGCTTCTCTCTGGATTCTTATACCAGCTACTTTACCTTGAGCTTGTATGGCGCCGAGTGTGGCTGCTTGCATCATTCCTGGTCCACCACCACTCCAGGTGGTGCATTGTAATAAACTAGCCACTGCGTTCCCTAATTTTACTGCCTTTTCCCAGTGGGGTGAATCTTCCTTCAACCTGGCACTACCATAATACACTACCCCCCTGCCATGCTGCTCAATCAAAGCATAGCAAGCCAACAGCTCTTGCTGTACAGCACAAGCAGAGTCTCTTACAACAGACCCAGCATGCTCCCCAAATATTCTAGCATGCAGCCATTCAATGTTGACCGCGGTCATCTCAGCTCCCAAGGTTTGTACCACTGCAGCTCCAGCTAGGCATCCGATTTCTGCTGCTCTATGGATGCTGTAGTTTCTGAGAACTGAGAAGAGAAAACCTGCAGCAAAGACATCTCCTGCTCCGGTGGTGTCGACGGCTTTGATGCCAGTCACTGCTGGCACTGCTGCAATGACTGCAGCTCCTTCGTTGTTACTCTTCACCAAGCAGCCCTTTTCTCCTAATGTAACTACCGATATTTTGCAATACTGAGACAGATAGGCTAATGCTTCCTCTGGAAGACTGTCTCCTGTTGTTCTAGTAGTAGTAGCATCCTTTTTCTTTGGTGTTTGTCCTGTAATAAGCTCAGCAGCCTCATCTTCATTGCAAAACACGATAGAAATACACCCACTTTCAATCAAAGCAGTAATAGGCTCATAGAAGTTTCTGACAACTTCATACGAACCTAAATCCAGTGCTAATTCCAATCCCTCGCATTCCTTTCCCAAAGCACATACTTTATCTACAAGTCCTGTTGTATAAAAGCAGTACCCACTTAAATACACCATTTTAGCACCCCTTAGATCCTCCACCTTTAGTTCCTCTGCATCCAACCTAGCTGCACCTTCTAGACACGTTCTCATAGTTCTTTGACCATTGGATATACAGCTTAATACTGCACATCTTCCAGTGAATGATTTCTTAGTTCTGACACCGCTGATGTCCACTCCAGCTCTCCTCATTGAGGCAGCGAAAATGGCCCCAAACTCGTCAGATCCCCGGGCACCGACCAATTTGCTTTTTACTCCAAAAGAGGCTAGAGCTCTGGTAGTGTTTGCACTGCTACCTCCTGCTTTGCTGAAGTATTCACCTATTTCAAATAGAATGTGTTGGAGGTCCTTGAGATTGACGAGACGCGAGCCCCCAATGTCATGCTTGTCGGATCCAATGAGTTGTAAGAGGGCTTCCTCCTTGACGGAACAGACGTGGTCGACTATGGCGACTGGTTGGATGCAGACTACTTCGGGGATAGTTGGGGTTGACGAGGAGGTTGGATAGGTGGGTGATCCAGGTTGTTGTTGGTTGGTGAGGGGAGGAGGTATGCCATCTATTTTAAGTGCAGATGCCATGTTATTGGGAGACGGTGATCGGTCGTTGTAAACTGGAGAAATAAATGCAGGGATTTCATGCGACGAAATGCGATGTCAACCGATTGCTCAATGCATGGGCAAACGTAATTAAATCCTTGGTACTCTGAGCAAAATGACTCTTTTTCACAATATTTAATCCAAATTACCGATGTTTCTTGGGACGTGCAAGTTTGATACTTGGAGATGGCCGCAAAGATGTCGAATTGGTACATATGCCTCAAATGTATCGGATTTCGAGATGCTGAGACTTAGTACAGCTAGTAAACCTGTGGATAATGCAACCCTTCAGGAAAAGAAAAAACAATTGAAATATTTGAACCAAAGAAGGGACACCGAGCGCCCAGACATTTGAATTATTTTTATCATTATCATTATCATTTGTACATCGTCGACGATATACCAGCACAATGAAGCAATTTAATGGAAATCTGATCGAGTTAATAATGGAATTGACCGATTACTTAATCAACCTTGATGTTCCACCAAAACATCTTATCATGGCATTAATGAGCAAAGTAGGTAGTCCAAATATCCGATGCCTATCAATAACTCCATTCCGATACACCTCTTGCACGATGCTCATTCCAAATTATCTCACCGCTCCCCCCACGTCTTTCCTCTCTTACTCTTCTCTTTCAGGGCCTAGGCTATGGCATCCTCGCAGGCTCAACCTTTGTCAAAGTCCCCCAAATACTCAACATTTCTAGATCCCACAGCGCTCGCGGTCTCAGCGCCTTCTCTCACGAATTACAAACCCTCGTGCTTTCAATCAGCGCATCCTACGGCTTCATCCACCACCTCCCCTTCTCAGCCTATGGAGAAGCCATCGCCCTCCTCCTCCAAACCTCCATCATCCTCCTCCTCATCTACCACTACCAAAGCAAATCCACCTCTAGGCTTCTATTGGTCACCACACTTCTGGCCGCCTGGATTACCGCCACTGTATCAGGCCGTATCTCAGTCCCTCAAATAACAAGGGCCTACGATGTTACCATCTTCATCCTCATTGCCGCTCAGGTTCAGCAGATATATCAGTGCTACAAGGATGGCAGTTCTGGCCAGTTGAGTGGAATTACGTATACTATGAATACAGCGGGAGCTGCTGCGAGAATATTCACCTCTGTACAGGAAAATGCAGGTACTTCTATGATGAGGGGTTACATGGTGAGTTTGGTTTTGAATGCTATTATTCTGGGACAGATTGTGATATATGGCTCCAAAGAAGAAGGGCGAGGAAGAAGTAGCAAGAAGAAGAAGAATGATACTGCTACTACTACTACTACTACAATAAGAAGACGGTCTCAAAGGGTCAAGGGAGAGTGATATAGTATCATGTCAACTGTTCTATTTCTACTTGTGTTAAGACGTTTCAACCTGTTACTATTTCATTCCATGGATATTTACATGATTGGAAGGAGGACTACACACGGCAATCCCAGCCTCCTGCGCGTGGGGCTCCTTTGGGTAAGCAAAGGTTGGTGGTTTAATTCCTTGAACACATGCTCCCACACAGTAATGAATCGATGATATGAATAACATTCCACAACTACGTAGACAGCCCTTGCCCTCACATGGAGGTGGATGCAATTTAGTATCATGAAATCATTACCTGGATTAAAAACAGGAGTAAAGAGGGGTATGGTGTTAATGAATCTGTAAGAAAAAGAAGAAGGGAGTAGTGTTATGAAGTATACATGCATGCCTGCGAGAGGCGGGATATTTACATGGTGTTACATGGTGTTCCATACAACCAAACTATAAACAACAACATCATTTCATTGTTGTATTCTTTTCTTCCTTCCTTCTTTCCACTTCCTCTCCATTCTCTATAGCATGCTTCTCTCTATATATTTCCACTGGTTTCTAGGATTAATTCTCATCATATTCATACTTCTCTCTCTCTCTCTCTCTTTGTCTTCTTTCCTTGCTCCTTTATACTTAAGAGCAACAGCTACTCTTTGATGGAGCAATAGATTTGCCTTCGCCTGGCCTGATAGTATTACCTCCTGGTCTGTTGGCAGCTGGTTCCCTTGCCATTCTGTTTTTAATCTCAGCAGCCATGGTCATAAAGGCCTGCTCGACATTAGTGGCATTCTTGGCAGATGTCTCAATGTAAGGAACACCAATCTCGTCAGCAAAAGCCTTGGCAGTGTTGAAATCTACAACACGCTTGCCTGCGAGATCGACCTTGTTACCTACCAAGAGCTTGTTGACATTTTCATTAGCATAGCGGTCGATTTCGTTGAGCCACTGCTTGACATTGTTGAAAGATTCTTGGTCGGTGACGTCAAAGACGACAATGATGCCGTGTGCACCTCTGTAGTAGCTGCTGGTGATGGTGCGGAATCTTTCTTGGCCTGCGGTGTCCCAGATCTGGAGCTTGATGACTTTGCTGTCCAGCTCGACTGTGCGGATTTTCTGTGAAAAGAAGGGAGGGTGGTTGTGAGGCGGTGGAATTTTTGAGGAGAACGTTTTTTTGGGGTTCTGTGCTGTAGTGGAGTAGCTTCTTCGTCATTCCGTGGTGTCTATGAATGTGATCCACTTACGAAATCGACGCCAATTGTTGAGATATAACTCTCTGTGTAGGTATCATCCTGTTGGTAGAAAAAAGAAATTGGAATTGGTAAGGGTGGAAATACCTGGCTCTGAATGTGCAATTTACGGAACGAAAGTGTGTTACTTACGGCGAAACGCAAGAGCAGGCATGATTTTCCTACACCAGAGTCTCCGATCAGAAGTAGCTGCAAAGAAAAAAGTCAAGAAATGGTTAGAATTGGTTGCACAGGAGGGAGAACGCGCGAAATGCTGATCATTATGGCATCTTACTTTGAAGAGGTAATCGTATTCGGGGTTAGACATCGAGATATATGTTTTACTTCACTTCAACTCCAGAATCCTAAGGTGGTTGTTTTCAACTCAGTCTGGTTGGGGCTACTATGCTATGGTTGATATGAAACGTGTGAGTGTGTAGAAGTAGTTGACGAGCAAAATATGGAACCAAATATACCACACACATCAAAACTCCGCAGTTTATGGCCTCTTGAGGTGCACCCGCCTATCTTTCCATTCCCTATTTCATCTCCATCTTAGCCGATGGCTCTCAATTTGATTGCATGTATGTATGTCTTCAATTGACTCATTCTGATATTTACCTCAGAAAGAGCATTGCGGTCTTCTCCTCTCTACTGATCATTTCCATTTTGATCTGAGGGCATTCTAACCATGCAGGCCCCTCCAGGATCCTATCCTGGCGGTCCATATCCTTCACAGAGACCAATACAACAGCAACCTCAGCAACAACAACCTGGCATGGTTCCTTCACAAAGACCGACGTTGACAACCGTCAGTCAGCAGCCATCCTTTCCTCAACAACAACAACAGCAACAATATCAACCATCTGCATTCCAAGGCTACCCACAACAACAACAACAACAACAACAACAGCCACCAGTTGCTCAGATGCAGCAAATCAATTTACAAGGAGGTCCACCTAGACCTCTTGCTAGCAATGTTATCAACAACCCTCAGCCAATTCCACCACCGTCCCAACAACAGCCATTCCCATCGTCTGCACAATATGCCAGTGCACCACCACCACAACAACAACAACAACAGAGACTACCTGCCACAATTCCAGGACCACCTCCCCCATCTATGCGACCAGTGATGCAACCAGGTACTGTTACTACTGCTAACATTAATGCTGTACCGGGATCCTTTCCTCCAACACAACGACCAGGAATGCAAGGCCCTTCCATACAACCACAACAACAGCAACAGCAGTATCCTCAAAACATGCCACAACCTAATAGTATGCAACAACCACAGCAGCAACAGCAATTACGACCACCTGCTGCTGGTGGAGCATTTAGAGCCCCTCCTTCTCTACAACAACAACAACAACAACCAGGAGGTGTATTTCAAACTCCTATCAAACCACCTGTCATCAACACTGCCTTCCCAAACCAACTACAACAACAGTCACAATACCATGGAGAACTAGGACTAGCACACCAACAAGGAACCTTCCCCCCTACTTCCGGTAGTACGAATACCAACCAAAGGGTACCTCCACCTAGTCCTCCTCCTTTTACTCTCCAAGTATCATCACCTAGTCCCACAAAAGCGGGTGCACCAGGAGGAGGAGGAATACGTCCCCCTCCACCACCATCATTAGCACCTGCACCAGGTGGGTTTACTGGTATGAATCCCAACCCCTGGGGGATGGGTGTGGGTCCTCCTCCTCCTCCTAGCCAACAACAGCAGCAGCAGCAGCCGCAGTACCCTCCATCAATGCAACAAATTCCAACTCTAGGACCTGGTGGTGGGGGTGGGTACCAATATGGTGCCCAAGCACCAGGCTTTGGAAGCACCATGCAACAACATGGACATGGTCCTCCCATGCAGCAAGGGCTATCTTCCCCAACCAAAGGAATAGATCCATCACAAATCCCCCGTCCCTCTCCTACCTCTCTCCCGACCCAAGTGTTCGAAACGAGGAGGGAAAACACACACGTCATCCCCCCACCAGCAGACGCCCCAATGGTGGTGAGAGACCTGGGGAGTGCGCCTCCCAGATACATGAGATCCTCCGTGAACATGGTACCGCAGAGTGGAGATTTATTAAAATCAGCTGCCCTGCCTTTTGTGGTGATTGTCTCCCCTCTGGCGGCAGCAGAGTCAGGGGATGATGCTGTGCCAGTGGTGGATTTTGGTGCGAATATTGGTGTTGGTCCAGTGAGATGTGCAGCGTGCAAAGGCTATATGAATCCATATATGAGGTTTGTTGATGGTGGCAGACGGTTTGAATGCAACTTTTGTGGGAAAATATCAGACACTCCGTCGGATTACTTTTGTCCTCTCGGGGTTGATGGATACAGGCAAGACAGGCTTCAACGACCAGAGCTGTGCAAGGGGAGTGTTGATGTTGTGGCGACCAAAGAGTACATGGTCAGACCACCAATGCCACCTGTACACTTCTTCCTGATAGAGACAACACCACAAGCGCTAGCTAGTGGAGCAACTGCAGCGGCATGCTCTTCTATTTCAAAGCTCCTAGATGACATTGACCAATCAGCTGGAGGAGAGATAGCGCAGGTATGCATTGCTACTTTCGACACCACTATTCACTATTATTCCATCCGACCCGGCCAGTCTCGTCCTCAAATGCTCATCATTCCCGACGTCATGGACCCATATGCTCCTCTCTCTGGCAATGTTATAGTGAAACTAAGGCAAAGCAAGCAACTACTGCAAAAGTTACTGGGTTCCATACCGGCAAGCATGGCAGCCGACCCTGCACAAGGCGAGAGCTGTGGAGGAGCTGCCATCAAGAGTGCCATAGAAGCATTGAAAGGAGGAGTAGGTGGTCGTCTGAGAGTGTTCGCGTGCACTCTCCCTCGCAGGGGAGTGATGCAATTGAGACCAAGGGACAGTGGGAGAGCACCTTCAGATAAAGATCCCCTGGAGAATATGGCGCCGGCAAACAAAGACTGGGCTTCACTGGCTGCTGATGCCGCCGACCATCAGATCTGCATCGACCTATTCCTCCTCGCAACACAGCCTCACCTGGATGTAGCCAGTCTTGGTGCCCTCTCCACAGCAACATGCGGCCAGCTGTATCACTACGCCCCCTTCCACCCAGCAGCGGACGCCGACCAATTCTATAACGACCTCCGATGGAATCTTCTCCGACCTCAAGGATACGAAGCAGTGGGGAGATTGCGTGTGTCTGACGGACTCGCAGTAGATGCAGCATTTGGAAGCTTCCACAGAAGAACAATGACGGATATGAACTTTCCTGCTATTAGTTGCGATCAATCAGTTGCTATTAGGATCAACTATGAAGGAAGACTCCCTGAACATGGTGAAGCTACTCTCCAATATGCCCTCCTCTACACCACCAGTGATGGACAGAGAAGGATCAGGGTGCACACCCTAGCTCTCCCCGTCACCAAATCTTTGGGAACAGTATTCAGAGGAGCAGACCTGGATTGTTTCTTGGGTTATTTATCAAGAAAGGTCGCAGGACAAATCCCCAATCACTCTCTTGGAGCATGCAAAGAGACCATGAATAGAGCAGCTGCTGATGCATTATTGGCTTATAGAAGGCACTGCGCATCTGCATCAAGTAGTGGTCAATTAATTCTACCAGAAGCGCTGAAACTGCTGCCTCTGTATACCCTGGCACTCACTAAGTTGCCTTGTTTTAGGACAGAGGCAAGACCTGATATAAGAGCAGTTTGGATGTTTAGGCTGCAATCTATGACTGCTAATAAGGTAGTGCCTTCTTTGTATCCCAGATTAGTACCTGTACACAGGCTACTGGAGCAACAAGAATATCAGCATCAACAAGCTAATGGTACTCAGCAGCAGCAGCAGCAGCAGCAGCAATCAAAGTCGGTCAAGGTTCCTGACAAATTATGGCTTTCGGCAGAGAAATTAGAACCAGACGGAGTTTACCTGTTGGAGAATGGATTTGAATGTTGGCTCTACTTTGGAAAGAGTGTAGGACCAGACGTTTATTCTTCCTTGCTTGGAGCCCCTTCTTTAGAAGCAGCGGCACCGGCACCAGACCGACCCCTGATCCTCCCCCATTTAGACACCCCTCTCAGTAGAGCAGTCAATGCACTGCTGGATGAGGTGAGGAGGCAGAGAGGAGGGTACATGCGGTTGAGGATACCCAAGAGAGGGGGGGGTGATGCTGAGGAGACGGCATTCTTTGCTGCACTATTGGAAGATAGGAGTATGGCTGGGGCCAGTTATGTGGAGTATTTGTGTTGGTTGCATCGACAGATTCAGAATAAAGTTACGTGATTTTGACTTTGACTTGAGTGAGCAGTATGTTTCATGTAAATAAGAGTTAAATGGGAGTGCAAGCCACAGTTACATGGTTGAAATAATTACAAGGCTACCAATGCGCGTTAATTTTCTTCTCCTCTTACGTTCCTCTTATGTTTCCCTCCCTCTTTCCCAACGCAATCTATTCCTCCTGCTGTTCCTGTCTCCACTCTGCAGCCTTTCTCTCCTCTTCTTCCAGATACTTGTCCAACTGAGGCATCACCAACTCAGGATTAAATCCCAACATTTCAGCCACTATAGGAGCCGTACCTTTATCCACAGTCCCTGCCACAAAGAAAATTGCCCTCCTCAACTCCAATTGAGCTTGTGACTTGGTTGAAGCCGCCACCATTTCCGCTTCTGCGCTGTTTCGTGGCAATGGAAACATCGTCAGCATCCCCGAGAGACGTACCAGTACCATGAGAATCTCAGTACCATCTTTAGCTCTATGTGCAGCTTCCGCTTGGATGAGTAGTGCCCTGGCAGCTGCAGCCACCTCAGCATGTGTGATGTTGATAGCCTTGTCTTGTGGTACCGTCAAGTCGGAAGCTAGTCCTGATACAAATCCTGCCGGATCATATGCACTCAACATGGTATTAGAACCTTCTTGCGCGCATTGAATAGCTGCTAAAACACCAGCACGGAACATGGAGTTTCTCCCGCTCTCGGTAGCAGGCTTGACGCTCAGTCCTCCTCCTTCTTGGCACAGCATTCGCAGCGTGACGAGGCTGGCAATTGAGTAGTCTAATCCCCTTAGCTTCTCATCTTGCAGCTGTTTTAATATCCTACGAGTTTGTTTCTTTAATTCTTCTTTTCTTTGAGCAGTTGAGTAGACTGCAGTAGATGGTGGAGACCACCAATCTGGTACTACATTCTTCCTACTATTACTATAAGATGCTGCTGCTGCTGCTGCTGCTGCTGCTGCTGCTGCTGATGATGATGATGATGTAAATGCTGCTTCCTCTGATGATGAATACCCATTACTATTACTACTAGTACTAAAACTATCACCAACTTCTTCATCATCCCACAATGGTCTCGGACTCTTTGTTGTACCACTATCAGGAGGAGAAGAAGAAGAATCAATATCAGGGACAAATATCAATCTACCACCCAACGATCTATCTCTAATCCACCTCCCACCACTCTGACCTCCCCTCCCTCTTCCTCTATTAACAAACGCAACAATTTTATCTTTGAATGTCAATCCTAAGACAGCCAACAAGGCTGCTGTTGCTAGGATGAATCCACTGCCGCCAAAGGTCGCGGTACCAGAAGGGGACCCATAGTAGGAGGAAGGAGGGGAGAAGGAGGATGAGGATGAGGAAGATGATTTGGTTGGTTCCGAGATGGACATGGTGAGATATGGGGAGGGTTTCTTCTTAGTCTTGGGTTTCATGCCCAGGGATGTGTTTATGATATGTTGCAGATCTGACAGCCATGAAGATGGGGAGGATTGTGATTGTGATTGAGACATGGCGGTTTGTTTGGATTTGAGAGAGGTTGTAGTTTCTCTTTGTAAAGGCGTTTGTTCAACTGTGAGGCCACGTCTATGTCTGCGAGGGTGCCATCCTTGTGCATGTGATGGAGAGGCTAGGATGGAGCCCAAGGTGGAGTAGGCGATGACAGATGCTGTGAGCTTGAGAAGGATGGGGCTGTCGGCAGGGACGGGGGGATTTGTGTTTGACTTGTGATTGGAGGGAGGGGACTGATTCTTGTCGTTTATGACATGACACCTGATGGTTGTGTTGATTTCTGTTCTGGATGAGTAGCGACGAGAAACGCCAGGCTTCAATAGCTGCAAGGTCATTCTTTGTTTGATTATATATATTTCCCGAGTGACGAAATCGCGGTCAATAGCGTAATTACCAATTTTAGGAAGTGGTGCTACACCAAACACAATGTTAAGGACGATGTGAGCTACATTCCATGCATCCTTAACAGTTTTAAAGTCCCCTTCTCTCAAATTCAGCCGTCGGGGCAGCCGTAGACGACGACCACCGCTGCAGCCTAATGCTGTACGCTTCAAGTCTCTTCCCTTGCATAGATGTGTTAAGGCTGCAACCATTTTGTGCTCACGTATAATTAGACCAGCAGTCAATCTAAAATTCACAACTAGCCATAAAAATATTCAAACCTTAATCGTTTGCTGATGATGGAGGTGAGCTCTGAGAGATGAGAGGCGATGGCACGGGGCATGGATCAATATGATAAATCCCAGATCCATGGCTCAATTGGAGAATAAACCACGATTGCTCAATTGCGTAAATCTAAAGATAGGATCATCATCACCATTTTTATCCCTCTGCTCTCTGAAAAGCAAAGAACGAATCCGATCTGAAATTCAACAACCAGATACAAGATGAAACTTGTACCAGCAGCAAGAACCAAGAACAGCGGTATTACATCCACCATATATACCAAAACCACGAGGCCAGATGCCACAGCCAGATTGTTCTTCGAAAAGAACAAAGCTGACACCGCCACCACTGAGGAGGAGACGACGACAAAACCCACCGACGCTGCAGGCAATGCCGTGTACGATCCAGGCTTCCGATTTGACCCAAACTTCCAAAGATGGGTCAAAGCTCCTCGACTAGCTGGAAAGTCCAACACAACCATTACACCCTTATCTGGACCTGCCTTCACTGCTTGGCCCGTCATGCACTACTTTCTCACAGAAAAGAAACTCAAATCTGTCGACAAATCTGAAGCCATAAAGCTCATGAAAAAGGGAGCTGCTCTCGTCGACGTCAGACTGAGTGGGGACTTTGACATAGAACATGCAGAAGGAGCTGTTAATGTACCACTATACCGGCTGACAGCTGGTGATGCTAAATTTGACAAGGTCAAACGTGTCATTATGAATTACGTCTTATTCATGAAGTCCACTGAATCAAACCCTGATTTCCTCAGTCAAGCTGCAGCTGTGTTGGGTAAGAATAAGAGGAAAAAAGTTATCGTCATGTGTGCTGCTGGCGGTACACTAGATACTGTTATAAGGAATGATGTGACTGGGAAGACATGCAAGGATGATAAAGAAAGGGCGTTTGGGAGGGAGACGAGGTCTTTAAAGGGTTGTTATACTTTGATGATGGGTGGGTATACTGATGTTGTTCATTTGAAGGGAGGGTTGGGGGAGTGGAGGTATGACGGATACCCACTGGCTGGTACTGCTCATAAAGACAAATAGGACAGAGAAAGAGAGAGGTGAGGAGAGGAGAGGGAGGGTTTATGCACTATTATTACACACTGACACATTTTCCGCTAAGTATAGAGCTCTTTGTAACACCCCCCACTACCCTCACCATCTTTCTATACACACATACCCGTGTATATACTGTCCCCCCCCCCCCTCGCTGTGTGTGTTTATATTCCCACCGCCCCCATTCTCTCTGTAGCTTGTTCCACCACCAACTGATTCAACTTCTCCTCTCTAGTACATTTCAACACAGCCAGTTCCTTGCCACCATACACAAACTCCTGCACCGTCAATTTCCCAGTCAACAGTTTCCTCCTAAACATCTTCCATTCCTCATCCACCTCATCCTTTGCCTCGTCCACCATGCCAATCAACACATCTGGCCCCAGCTTCTCCATGACTACCGCCTGTCTCTGCGCCTTTGCTTCGAATACACTCTTGAAGGGGACGTAATCTGATTCTCTTACTACGTTGATTTGGTGTTGGGCTTCTTTTAGGCTGTCGCCTTTTTCTATGTTTGCGTTTGCTAGTGCGATGCATTCTGCCTTCACTTGTTCCATTGCTGTCTCTACAACATCATATTCTAGAAATGCTCTTTCTAGTAATTTGGCATACGCCTCTTCATTTGTGAGAGCTGCTGATAGTTCCTCTGTTGAGAGAGAAGATAGGAAAGTGAAGGTTTGGGGGGGAGGAGGCAACCTTACTAATCCACTACTAGTGTTCGTTGTAGTGTCAAATGGTGTTGTGGTTCTGAGTCCATTGCCTGCTATCCTTTGTTGTTGTTGGTATGGCGATGCATTGCTAGTATTAGTCATACTAGGAGGTGTCTTAGAAGGAGTGGTCGCCTGGGTGGAGACCCCCCCTGACTGGCTCTCTGTAAACCATCTACCACCTCCAGTACAACTTTTGCTAAAGTGACCTCCTCTTCGTTGTCTCCCCAACTCTTGAGTAAAGGAGACCTGACGCGGCCAATGTTGTCTATCCAGGGGTGGTCCACATAGATGGTGATTGAGAGGGAAGGTGGATGGTGGGGGAAACTAGCAGGGATGTTGATCCGAAGTGTGGTGGTGTCACCGGTGAGCGTGCGGATGGGGGCTTCTAAGATTGAATTATCAGACTTGACGGAGTGGCATGCGGTTACCATGGAGAGGCACTCTTCTATTTGGCTGTTTTTGCTACAAAGTGGAGGGTGCGGTGGAGGAAACGTGTTAAGTGTTTGTTTTGTTGGTTGCTATTTATCGAAAAGAAAATCAAGTGAGATCACTTACGCTTGACGCCCACTATATCTACTGAATAAACTCATGACACTGTACCGCTATGTTTATCACACAAGTCGCGTTACAATTTCAGTCAGAGGTAGACAACCATCTCTACAAGTTCTTCTCTTCCGTCCGCTGTCCCTCCCTTCTCCTCCGTCTTCTCCTCTTGTAATCTTCCTCTGCTTGCCATGGTGTCTTGTCTAGATACAAAACTGCATTCACTACTTCGACAGGCACCCTTACTAGTGGCATAATGCTATCTTTGTTCTTCTCACAGTTGAAATATCTACCTTGGTCTCCTTCTTCTTCTTCTTCTTCTTCTTCTTCTCCATTATTATCAGAGGGACAAGGAGACTCACCCTTCCCTCCTCCTTTTCTGCTGCTTTCTGTCCAATGACCCATCATGCATACACTGCGACATAGTGAATAGAAATAATAGGATTGAAATTGTTATTGAATGGATCTGGAAAACAACCTGAAAGATCCTATTTATTTTACCCTTACCTCTCGTATATCCAGTAGACTGCAACGACAGTGACGCATAGCCAGACGGGAAGAGCTACTGCCCAGTACTTGTCAGGGTAGTATGTAACCCCTAAATTGTGTAGTAGCGCATCTGGGATATACGCCCATGCGATGTAGAGAGCTGTGGATTGGGTGGGAGGAGAGAAATGAGCGAAAAATCTTTGGATTTCGATTGGACTTTGAGAAAAGCTTTGATCACTCACCAAAAGCTACAAAGGATGAGATCCAGCCTACAAATCCGTATACTTCTACCGGTGTGACTCCAGTAGAGTCGGTTTGAATCATTTTTTAAAACAAAAGAAACGCAGAAACTCCAGCTGCAATTGAAGGCCTGAAATCAACGCCGACTGGCTTCCAAGCCAATGATTGATCGCTCCTGCTTTGCAGGGGAAGGTTGTGCATAAGATGGATATGCACTGGTTCAAACCTTTAGATGATAGTGTGTACAAAGCCAGGACATAATGCAATTTACCCAGGAAACTCGGCAGGAGATGAAGCCATTCTGCTCGCTGTGCTGGCTCCACATCCGATGAGTGTCGTCGGGTTGGAACAGTAAGAAAAACTTTAAGGCAGAGATTCTCTCAATATCGATAATGTTTTCTATCTGCCTGCAACATAACTTTTGATCAGTTTGAATTGCAACTTACTAACATCCCTGGACGTTTCCTTTGTACAACTACAAGACTGATTTCAGCTGCAAAAAGGAAGTTTTAATCCATACTACTCCTCGACCTATCACAACCACTACCTACGAGTATTTCGTTGTACTTTTGAATGATTTGTGTTCGGTAGGACTCATTATTTAGCTTATTTTGACAGTTCGTCACAACTCAGATTCAATTCCACACCGCTCGGGCAGCACTTCCCTCTGTCAATTCTACCTAGCACAGAACACAACAAGGGAAACATATCAACACTTGATCATAAACCTAAAACCCTATACGTCAAAGTATACCAATAGATATAAATCACATCTTTATTGGAAATCATGCCTCCAGGACCAAACCCAGACCCAACATCAGCTGCTGGCAATGGTCGTGTTCCCCACATCTCAATGGCAGCCATGGAAAGTCACCTAGACACATTATTCATAGGAGAAAAAAGCCAAGATCCTACTCTCCCCTTCTTAGATAGTGAAATGCCAGAACCTAGAATAAAACACCCCTCAGATGCCCAGGTAGTAGATCTCAACACGACGTCTCAACAAGAGTTATTGGCAGCGGCATCAGGGACGATGCAAGGTGATATTGGTGATATTATGTTGCCTGAGTTGCCTTCTATACCCAAGGGTAAGCTGGGTGTCATGCAGGGAGAAGAGGTTCGGGAAAAACTAAGGAAGAGAGAACTGAGTAGTGATGGATAGATAAGTGAGGGTAAAGATTTTGTTGTGGTCCATGCAAGTGTGCAGTATTAGTGCTTTGATACTTATTTATGTTAATATATCAACCCATAGAATGTAAGAAATTGACCAGTTATCTAGGGAGTACTGGGGAACAAAGTCTTTTGGATCAAAGAGGTGGAATGTTGGAGCTCAATGTTGGGAAGTTGGTCTAGAGCATTCTCTCTCTGCTAAATATGCGAAGAAATGCGGTATCCTTCCCATATTATATGCATCCAATCAATTATATGCAATGGCTCTGAGCTTAGTATGTGGAGATTGTGGCTTAGCTCTAAAAAATGTGGCAGAATGCCAGGCTCATGCAGATGCCTCGGGACACAATAACTTCCAGGAGAGCACAGAAGCGGTAAGAACGACAGTAACACAATTTTTATTATCCTTCAAACATTCTCCAACGGTTGTCAAACCCTTCCTGTGCAAAGACAACCAAACTGATCACATCTTTGATCGCCGACAATCACCCCTCTCTATGTAGGTCAAGCTCATTGTTTGCAAGGACTGTGGCAAGACCTGCCGAAGTGATACCGAGGCTGACCTCCACACCAGAAGAACCGGACATTCATCTTTTGAAGAAAAGACCGCCAATGACACCATTGACACCGAGAAAGAAATGAAGAAGGCTCGCACAGAGCTCACCTGTGACGATGCTCCCGCCTCTACTTTAGCAGAACCAGCAGAGCTGGTTCCAGCAGAGGAATTTGTTGACAAAGACATGCTCACCCAGCTAACTGAAATGGGTTTTAGCAATATCAAGGCAGCTAGAGCTCTCCACTACAGTGGCAACAGCTCAGTTGAGGGCGCACTTAATTGGGTGACAGAACATGAAAACGATGCGGACTTGGAAGAGGCTCTGATGGTACCAAAACAGACTCCAAAACAGAAACTGACTGCAGAAGAGGCAAAATCACATGCTGCTGAGCTTTTGCGTAAGGCTAAGGAAAAGAGAGAAGCAGAGGAGAGAGAAAGAGAGCGTGAACGGGAGTTAGCTCGTGTTAAAATGGGTAAAGAGATGGCAGCGATAGCCAGAATTGAGGAGGAACAGAAATTGAAACGCATCGCAGATGAAAGAAAGAGAGAAAAGGAAGAAGAAGCTAGAGCCAGAGAGAAAATAAGACTCAAACTGGAACAAGATAGGAGGGAAAGAAGGAAGAAAATGGGCTTGCCAGAGGAGCTAACGCCAGAAGAGAAGGAGGCAGAAAGAAAGCAGCTGGAAGAGAAGCTTGCAGAAGAGGCCAGACGCCGCCTGCCAGTCAAACCCGTCATTTTGGCTGAAAAGATGAGAACTGTGCTAGTTTCAATCAAAAAGGAGCATTCTTCGAATGATGCTGGAGTGACTACATGCTTCCAGACCTTGTTTAAGATGCTGGCTAATGTCGCACGTAGTCCAGAGGAGGACAAGTTTAGGAAAGTCAAGCTGACCAACCCGGCATTGAAGTCCAGAGTAGTGGATCTAGGTGGAGTTGAGTTTTTGAAATTAGCTGGGTTTGAGGAAGCAGTGGGTGGTGAGAATGGAGAGCAGATATTAGAGTTGACTCGGGAAAAGGTGGATGGAATTGTACTTCAAACTGCTGGTGAGCAGTTGGATAGTGCCCTTAAGAATCCATTCTTTGGCGTGTTGTAAGAGAAAGAAAGAAGGAGCAATGCTTACAGAAGCAATATATGCCATTATACTTAAAGTATCTGTATATACATCCCTTTCCTATACCTGATATATGATAATCATAATATTTACACCATTTCATTTCATTTTAATGAAATTCTGCACTTCGTATCCATCGTGTTGCTATCAACTTAACACCACTAATTGGAGGACACCCAGCATGGACACTCCCATATTCTTGGACCCCCAACCCTCCTGGTTGTTGTTCTGATGGAGAATAGCCCCAGAATAACAAGGCATCACCAGGTTCAGTCTTGACTGACAGTACATCAGCATCTCCTTTGCAGTACCACGGTATATCCAATGTTGCATTAATAGTAGTAGTGGTAGTATCATATAACAATGCTTTGTTCTTTTGTTGTATATTTGCTAATTTTGTCTTGGAAGCATCTGGCTCTGCTACCCCTAACTTTCCTCCTATACCGTGACTAGCATTGCTCAATAAAAGATTCTGACGAGCTTTGAGTCTAGGAAACACAGTCGCACCCCCCTCTGTTGCAGCATTCAACGTTAATATAACAGTTGCCAATCTATCTCCACATGTCACTCCTCCACCAGGCGGCCCACCACATTTAGGTCCACCAGCTCTGTTCAAGAACCCAGCGCAGGACTCTGGCAGAGCAGGCGCTTTCTCTCCCTCTTTCCTCGGCTGCGTCAGCCCAGTCGAGCACTGATCCGCGTGGGCCTCGTACTTTTGTCCTATAGCATACCTTAACACATACAACGACTCTCCAAACTCTTCTGGAATGCCAACCAACTGATGAATTCTATGCTGAATAAGCCTGACTCTACCATCACGTCTGGGCCCATTCAGCCATGCTCCATAGCTGGTTCTTGACTCATCTTGCTCTCTGTCATCAGCTACAACCTCTGATCTCTCCATATCTTTGGATATTGCTATCAGGTGGGAGACTTCATCCTTGGAGAGGAAATCTTTGAAGAGGACTATACGGGGGGAATCATAACTGATGATTCTGGTCTTGTTGGGTGGGTAGTGAGAGGAGGAGAGAGAGTGGTTGTAGATGGTGGGGGTGAAGGGCCAGCCTCCGTGGAGGTGGTGAGGGGGAGGGGTGGGGGATAGGCCACTAAGGGGGGATTCTGATAGAGATTGCATGGAGGCAGTGATCTTCTGTTTGATAGTTGTTGGAGATGTCGGTGTTGTTAGTGGTAGTGGTATTGGAAAATTGTTTTTTTTAATTTTGTTTTTGTTGTTATTTGGGGCGTGGTGGATGGTGAAGGGAGGTGAGTCGACGGGGTTGCCAATCTTGTTGGCAACTTTTGGCGTTGTGACCGCTACAGTGATGAAGAACCATACGAATAATATGATCATCAGCGATCCTATGATCCATCTTGCAATGAAAGACGCAATATGTTGTTGTTTGCCGTTTTTAGCCCAAGTGGGCAATTGTGCAGACCTCATGGTTGACTGACCAGCAGTGTTGACTGGTAATTGATAAAGTTGGCATTTAATGCGTTGGACGATATGATAGATGATGAAATGTGGCCCTGGAGAGGTGCTGGCATAGTTTAACTTTCCTTCTCTACCCCGGCGTTTATCAGAATCGAGGCAATTTCAAAAGAGGAGAAAGAGGAGAAGCTGGGAAAAGGCTGCGCGGCGACATAGAAGGCAGCTTTTGCTCAGAGCTTGGTATTCGAAGGTTTTGAAATTGGAGCAAAATCTTTTCATTAAATGACAAGATAGAATCAGTGCACGCTATTGTATGGCAAAAAACGTGACCTATTCCTGCCTTAAAGAATTGAACTGAATAATGTATAATAAATACAAGCAACGACGACCTCAGGAGCGATCCAACCATTTACCTCTCGTAGTGCTTCTAGTAGTATCATTTTGGATCACTATACACACGAAAACCAGCACCAACCATCCCACCACCGACCCCAACTCTCTCACAGACCAGAAAGACACCTATGCTTCCGCTCGTCGCGAGCTCATGAAAAACAGCCGGAAACACCTATCTCCATCGCTCAATGCATCGGCAGACTTCCACTCTTCATACTTATCCATACCAGAATACAAGGAAGGCAACGACACCGTCATTCACGGAGGATGGAAACTCACAAAAGATATATATAATGGAGTCGCAAATCACCCAGGAGCTGTGGTCATAAGCGAGGAATCCCCACGCCTTGTTCTATTTCAAAACTTCCTCTCTAAAAATGAAATCCAGCACCTAATTAGCATCAGTGAAGCTAGTCTAACCCGATCAGAAGTCGTGACATCAGAAGAGTCCGGTGGGATAGATGATCACAGCTCGGTCAATGACTACAGGACCAGCTACGGAGCATGGCCCGCTCGCGATGAGGTTATCGACACAATAGAAAGAAGAATACATTCGTTACTACACATTCCTAAACAATTTGGAGAGGATATCTACTGCTTAAATTATAAGCCTGGTCAGAAGTACTCTGCTCACAACGACCACTGTGAGGATACGAATCAAGACGGCATAGTGGCAGATGCTGCCTGCAGAGCCTTCCTACAGAGAGCAGGCGGCCCCGAATGTGGACTGGGAAAAGGAGGTGGTACTTGTGGAGACAGGGTAGCCACATTTATTATGTATTTGAAGGCTCCTAAACCAGGATCAGGGGGAAGGACAGTGTTCCCTCAGGCTGACAAGACGATGGAAACGCTGAGTGGCGACGATATTGCTAGGTACATGCAAGAAGAAGGTGATGATTGGTACTGTAATCACGATGATGAGGTACTGGGGTTGGCTCCTAGTGCTGGGGATGCTGTATTTTTCTGGAACTATAGCCCTTTACCTGACAATGATGATAGTGGACATTATGATAGGGTGGGGAATGGGAAGGGATCTTTTGAAGATGGTACTGCCAAACCAGGTGCTAGATCAGTGATGGAATCTATGCATGGTGGGTGCCCTACTACTAATGGAGAAGAGAGATGGATTGCTACTAGATGGATACGTGCTTCAGAGTTTATATAAGCAGAGAGAGAAGAGAGAGTGTATGTGTAGGTAAACATGTACATTTGTAAATTACATCCGTCAGGGAATGATGCTGTTTTGTTGTGAAGTAGAAACAAAGTGGAAATTTAGGTATTTATCTCTCTTAGAAAGAAGTAGGAAGGAAGGGTAGCTCTTTTTTCTCTTGCCTCTCTCTCTCTTATTTATTTAGAAGGGGAGTGGGGCCTTGGCAAGGGAGTGGGTGGCCAACAAGTAGAAAGCAGCAGCGTGGCCGAGAGCACCCCAAGCAAACACATCAACAATGGTGAATCCAGCTGGATCATTAGTCTTCAATACAAAAGAGGCCTCCTCTGCGAGACGGTCACCTGCAGCAAAGTGGGTAACACCGTTTTGCTTTGGCATGCCGGCCTTGGCCAAGGAAGAGCGGTGGAAAGGCAAGAAGACAAAGCGTCCCAAAGACAAGGCACCGACAGTGCAAGCTGTAGATGGTATCGGGGGTGAGGGAATTGCTGGTTGGATAGGAAGAAGGGGGGGAAGGGGTGCACAGAGGAAGGCATCAAAAGAGCATTGCTCTATCGATCTAGAATTCCTCAGTCTGTCGCTTACCTCCAACGACAACATTAACGTCAGAGAGAGCCTTGGTCACGGTTCTACGTGGGACTGCTCTAATGCTGCTGCATTTCACCTTGGCGAACGCACTGGTCTGTGATGGACGGACTTGAAGAGATGCCTTGGCAACGCACACCATTTTTTTTGTGATTTGTAATTGGTTTATAGTGAAAGAGTCGATAGAAACGTTGGTTTGAAGCGGAAGCCGACCGGAATTGTGCTTTATTTATCAGATGATGCCCAGATCTTCCCGACTCTCCAGCATGTCGTGTCGGAGACTCAGTCTAAGGAGATGTTCTTGTATATAAGTGGTTAAGTGTCCCCACTTCTGATTTGATAGCTGCTGATATGTCAGATAAAGTCAAGGCTTCTGCATGCAATTAGCTAAAGATTGAAGAAGACACGAAACCCCACGACAACCACATAACAACATCCGGGAACCCCCCTCACAAGGAGAATCGTTGGAAAATGATATGCCCCAAAACTTCGGCTAAAACCCTCCAGATTTGCCATAAAACGTAGCTTTCAAACTTAATAATCACTTTAGTAACTATGCTACCTATTCATCCAAATCAACGAGAAATGAGTTCCTTTAAACAAAGGTGTCTTTTCAACTTCCATCTCCATCAAGTTTGTAAAACTTTAAAGTTGACTTTTCAACTTCCTTCTCCCTTTGAATACACAATTTATTGCATTTAGCCATGATTTATTTGTAAGATGTGAACACCCTCATTACACTATAGCTTGTCATGCCATCAATTTCTATCTTGTGGGAGTGTGGGTCTTGGAGGGGTAGGGAAATATCCCCAGCCTGGTGCTGGTTCCAGCGACTTCCATATGACCCCAAAAACTTGCCAAGTTGGCATATACTTTAAACGCGCACATGCAGGTAATCCTCGCGTCCATCCTTTTATATATAATTTAGTATTATAGTTGGATTTGGGGGGCCTTTTTTGGAAGGATTAAGTCACTAGGAGCCAACCATCAGCAGTTTGATTTTCAACAATTATTTTTAGGTCACAAAAACCTTTATTTGTACAGATAAGACCTTAGATTGGAGCTTATGTATATGCAGAATCAAGATACGGGCAGAGGCCCTCAGCGCCCGCCTTCTGGAGGCATGAGCAGCCCATCGGGCCCAATGCCACTGGAAATGGCGTATGGCAACTATCATATGACTCCTGAAATGATGCAGGTATGTCTTCCAACACGTATTGGAACAATTAAGCCAATCGTGTGAATGGAAGTCCAAAATACACCACTTTTTCCTCACTGCCCATCGACCCATGTGCCACGCTCTCTCGCTCTCACCCTTATTCTTCCGTTTACTTCTTTACACAGGCTATGCAGATGCAGCAGATGGGCGGTATGCCTGTCATGATGCCAGGTCCAATGGTTATGACCCCAGGTATGGGCATGTATCCATCATCCACCCCAGTTGGCGTATCTTCCGCTGGCCCTTCCACCAGTGCCTCTATGTTGTCTCCCGACCAGACCAAAGACATCATCCGTGCCGCAGGAAACATTTATTACAAGACAAGAATATGCAATAAATGGAAAATTGGTATGTGCCAATATGGAGAAAGATGCACGTATGCGCATGGGGAGCAAGAGCTCAGATTCCTCTCTCCAGAGCTCATATCGCAGATGGAGCAGAAGAAACTTTCCCAGCCTCCTGGCTTTGAAGGCCAGCAATTCAAGGATGGTCTCTGGCTTTCTCTTCCCCGCAATTACAAAACTCGTCTTTGTATGAACTTTGCTCAGACTGGTACATGTTTGAGAGGAGTCAACTGCACCTTTGCCCATGGCAGTAATGATTTGAGAGCTACCACCCCCCAAAACAACAATGGCTACCCTCCCATGACAACTCAACCAGCTGCATTTGGTCAGCCAGTTGCTGTAACCAACAGTCATCAACATGGGCATCAGGAGGACCAGAATTCACCACTAGCTGACGAAAGTGGAAACTGAAAGGGTTGGTGGTGGAGGTGTGTGGGAGAGTGGTGATTGAGATCTGGAGTGTTGATGAGGGTGAGAGGTCTGAAGATACCTACTCTCCCACTCTCTACTCTTTCCACTCATTCTCTCGCACTGTCTGTGGGGGTAAACGTTAGTTTTGTACAGATGTGGCTTAAAAGAGATGATTGGATGATTTGGGACTCACGAGCTGAACTTTTTCTCTTACCAATTAGCTTAGCAAGTTTCAAAACGTGTATATCTAGCATTTTGGATACAATGTCTTCCAAAATTATTATATTTTCTAAGTATATTTTCTAAGTTCATTGGGCTGCATATGATACTATTTAATGCCCAAATCAAGAAATACAATAAAAAATCAATGGATCAATTATATGAACAGAGAGAATCAAGTGAATTCCAAATAATAAAACAATTGTAGGTTTTCCACCATTTTTCATGATATCATAATATTTTCTTGATTGTGTAGCCGAATCCAATCAAAAGTGAGATCTCATTGTGAGCATTGTTGTTAGCTTTATTTCCATTTAGAGGGAACATTTGATTGATGTAAATATAAATCTGAGGATAAGGGCAAGGGCTGTCTACATAGTTGTGGAATGTTATTCTTCTCATCGATTCGTTACTGTGTGGTAGAATCTGCTAATAGAATCAAAAAGCAAACCTTTGCTCACCCAAAAGAGCCCCACGCGCAGGAGACTGGGATTGCTGTGTGTATTTCTCCTTCCACGTATGTAGGATATTACTGGTGGTGTGTTAAATGACATGGAATGGGAAAATTGCTCATGCAATTTTTGTAAGTTAACATGATGTAAAATTTCAGTGGTAGCCCCCATCATCAAACTGATGTCATGTGCTGAAGTGTGGGTTGTAGACACATTGCCCCACAGTAACGTTTTATATCAATAAATGACATTCCATAGCTACGTTCTTTAGTCAGCATTACACAAGAGCATCACAACAATAACAACAATGTGAAACACACAATATGAGGGAAAAAACCAACACATTAATGGCCATTATGCATCATAGGATCAGTTTTCAAACTGATTTTATACTTGATCAGTCTCTCTGTGATTTCAACACTCTCCTGATCAAGCCCAGTAATCACACAGTTTCTTCCGCCTTCAACCAGCTCGCCACGTTTGCCAATCTTGATAGAGACACCAAGGAGCTCCCTCATCTGGTTCAAAATAGATCCACTCTTCCCAATAATAGCCCCAACTTTGGCTTCGGGAATGTTGAGGGAGACATTGGGGGCATTGTCCAAAGCCATGGGGTCTTCCAACTGGGGGTTTGGATGGTAGCCTATGTACTGCTGTTGCTGCTGTTGCTGGAAGTGGCTGGTGTAGTCCACATTAGCATCTGCGATCATGTGGTAGTCGGGGTTCTCTGATAGCTTGGTGATCAAGAGCGCCACTCCGCGCATGATTTGCTGAATGTCACCAGTAACTCTGACAATGCGTTCATTCAATCCTGGGAAGATTGGTGGAGCAGAGATGTTGAAGGAAGCTTTGGAATCTTCATGAAATGCGCGGATAGTATTGCCTCCCTTGCCGATGAGGGTACCGACAAGGCGGTTATGGACGAGAAGGCGGAGGCTGATGGTGTCGGGGCTGCGGCCCTGGACGACAGTCTTGGCTGAGGGTTCGTTGCTGAGCTTGGTAAGGAGGAGATGGAGGGCGGCAAGGAGTTGCTCGACGGTACCTGAGATGACTAGGATTCTGTCATGAGTCTCCAAGCTGCCTGGGAAGTACTCTTCTGGTTTAGAGAGGTGCATTCTGGCCTTGGACTCAGTTTGCATCTGGCTGATGTAAGAGCCACCCTTGCCGATGACGACGCCGGCGGCAACATTGGGGATGAGGAACTTGACGATGACTTTGGATGGGTCTATCATGATGTGGTTTGTATGTGTGCGTGGTTAATAAGGCCAAGGAAAGGGGAATCCTATTTAAAGGGGTGGGAATCCTTGGATGATGATTTAATGGTGGGGGGGGTGGAAGATGAGTGGTGAATGAGTGGAGTTTAGTCGGTAGGAGGTGAGTGATATAGGGTCTACTTTTGAATTATACAGCTGGTTGGTGGGCGTGGAGTGGGTTTTTGAGGGATGAGGAGAGAGGGGAGTGAAGGAAGAGAGTAGGGTGGGCAAGAGGGAAGAGAGAGTGGGGAAGATAGTATATATGATTATATGGGCTACAGTTTCAAGCTTGTCTGAGGTAAGTGGGGATAAGGATGATGGGGTGATGGGATGGATGAGGGGGCGGGACTCCCACTCCTCCTCACTGAGTCTAGCCAAGATAGCTCAACACCGAGGGCGTCAGGAGCACCTTCAAGGCAGGTATGTGCAGTTTTCACGCATCAGTTCGCTCAATTTCATCACCATTCATTCAGTCTAAAACCATGACATCGCTATATTTGGGAGTTAACGTCCCAATCAAACACATTCAACGCCGTCAGCCGGCAAATAGCGAACAATCTTCAAATAATCACCTAAAACAAAAACTTCCTGACAAACTCATCATAAATTGCCTCCACTGTGGCAAGATCTTCGACTTTCGTGGTAAAACAAAGGACAAAGTACTAGATACCTGCGATTTCTGCTACAACGCATTTGGAACAACTCCATCCCTGATCCCTCCCGACGTCGCCTCCCTCGCCTTGAGAGATCGTCTGGTTGAATATGACAAGGAGAGTGCCAAGAGAACTACTGTATATGATGATCAGAGTGACTATTTTGAAATAGATGCCAATGCATGGCTGGATGATGAGGAAAGAGAAGCTTTGAAAGTACGAGCGGCAATCGAAGCGGAATTGAAGGAAGAGATGAAAAGACAGTTTCGGGTCACGTTTGACTTAATGGGAAGAACAGTGATTATGGATAAAGAAGGGGAGGATGGAGAAGGTGGGCAGGGAAAGAATGATGGAAATGGTAGCGGAGACTTGTTGAACAGAGTATTAGTTGGGGGAGGGAATTATTCAAAGAAAGAGGAGGGGTGTGGGAACATAAGCAACAATAGACAATCGTCAGATAAAATGATACCTAGTAATGTCTTGGGAGGACATGATACAAAGTTTACATATAAAAAGAAGAAGAATGATGAAGTAGTAGAAAAGGGAGGGGGAAAGATAGGAATGAAGAAGAAGAAGGGGGCTGGTAACAGTAGTAGTAGTGGAGTGAAAGGGCTGGGTGTGATGTCAAGGGTGCAATATGATGAAGAAGACTGATTAGATAGATCTGTGGTGGTGGTGAGGACGGGAGAGGCGGGGAAGCATGGTGGTGGTGGTGGTGGTGTACACTTGTGTGCAGTGACGGAGGGGATGGGCTGTTTCTGTGAGAAGCTGGGATTCTTTATTTACCTTTGTACTGCAATTTTTGATCCTGGTGTTGATATTGTAATGCAGTTTGACGTGAAATTTGTGGTAGTAGTCTTTCTTTGTGGAAGATTGAATTAGATGGCATCGGTAAAAACATGGAGATGGAGTGGGAAAATGTTATCTTGGGATGTGGTGTGAGGCTGAGTGGTGTTACACACGGAGCTGTGGTTAGATTGGTGGTGAGGATGATGGTTCATTGTAGGTTAAAAATTGGATCTTTAGCAGAGGCGTTGGAAGGGCTTGCCATTATTGGTGGAGGCATGTTCTCTGAGTCTACCGACGAGCTCCCTCTTGGGCCTACACAGAGGACTTTCCTCCAACTTTGGACGGTGCAAAACGACAATGGAGGAGATCTTGGCAGAAGGTACTGTCCACTGACTCTATCCATAGTCAATGATGAGATTGAGCCAGGCAAAATAGCTTACACTAGCCTTAATGGAGTTCCAAGAGTTGTATGCCAGGAGGACAGGACACCAGAAATGAAGTTGAAGATGTTAGCTACAAGGCAGCCATCTGATACGAGTTCTGCAAAAAGTGCAGACAACCCACCAATGGTGATGGACAAGACAAAAGGTGCCTTTGGTACTCCAACTACCAGTGTCCACCCTGCTCAAGTTTATACTCTGACACAGATTTCCATGGTGAGAGGGATCCCAGGGCTATGGTGATTGTCAATTTGTAGAGAGGATTATGGGCTACTCATCTAGCTACACAGAAGGGTTGTTGGATAATTTTAGTGGTAGATCACCATTGTTGTTATTGCTTGTGTTTTTCTTTAAAATTGCCATTTTGTTTTTTCAATTGCTCGGTAACCTTTCAGCTCGTGCTCAGCAGCTTCTTGATTCGTAAGCATATTGATAAGAACATATTAATGGCCTAACGATAGAAACATCGACGATCCCATGTCCACCTCCTTTTTATGCATGTGTGCAACTAGTCCACCGGAAAAAATGGGAGGGGACATTGAAATAACTCTCCTGACTGGCATGAAGGATTTGAGATATTTTTGCTTCATTAGATTCAGGTTAACATGTAGAGCTCATAGAATAGTCAAAAACGCAAATTGCCTGAAGCGGGCGGATTAGACCACTTTCCTACACGACCCTAAAAGACTTTGGCCGTGGCAGGATTCGAACCTGCGCCCTTGCGGACCCGCGTATTCTATTGGATGGGAAACATTGCTATTTTATTTATAAATATAAATATTTACTCGCAACTTTCTTTCTTTCTCCGGCGAAATGCTCCAACTCAATCTTTATTTAGTACTGATGCTTTAAATTTTTAAAACAAAGCTGATTCTCTAGATTTCGAGCTTTGAAAACACCTAAAGACGACCAGTGCCCTCGCTCGTCTTCCTCCTCTCTATGCATGTTCTATCTTTCTATTACAAAAGTGCCCTGCTCAGCCAAATCTAGATATAGGGAGAGCTATACCACTATCATGTCCATATAAATCTTCTCCTGATACTCATTCTCATCAACATTATCAGCCACATACAACTCCTGTTTTGGCCTGTAAACACATCACCTCCTCTCCCCTTTCTTCCCAATGCCTTCTCAATGCCAAAACCATATAAATGCATACATATCCATACCCTCCAAGTAAATATCATATTTACCAGCCTTCCCTCTCCAATCACATCTCCCTGCACCTTCCAGTGAACATTCCCCCCCTTCAAATTTCACTTCTCTTAAAAAAAACACCACTTGGTACAGAGGGAGACCTCTACTTCTTGGCCTCATCCTCATTCACACACCCTCTCTATCTAGCTTCGAAATCACTTATCTGTACAGCAGTAGCAGTAGCAGTCCCTCGTTTCCTTCTTCATTCTATTTGCTCGGCATGTTATTAAATCATCTACTTCTTCTCGATCACTCTCCCATCAGCCACCATGAGCACCACATCAGCCCCTGCCGTGATCATCTTCGGTCTATGTGTAATAATAACCTTTGTACACTCTCTCATCTTCATCAACTCACCAACCACATTTGCCTCTGTCTCCACATCCAACGCACTTGTCGCTTCATCTAATATCAACACCTTTGGCCGTTTGAACAAACTTCTTGACAGAGCTACTCTCTGCCGTTGACCTCCACTCAACTCCTCCCCCATACCATCCAGTATAGCAGCCGGCAAACTTGCCAACCCAGCAGCCCATTCAACCTCATTCCTGGCAGCATGTCCTCCTTGAGAATAGGCCACCACACTTGCTACATTGCCCTGTATCAGCCCAGGGCTCTGCTCTACCACCCCAAGTTGTCTTCTCCACCATTGGGGGTCAACATCTTTTAAATTATACGTGTCATCTATAATAATTTCACCCGAATCAGGTTGGAGGAGTCCTATTAATATAGAGGCCAGGCTGGATTTGCCTGATCCACTTGGCCCAGTGACGAGGCAGGTTTGGCCTGGTTTTATGGTAAAGGAAATGTCCTCTAATCCCCAGTCTTTCATTCCTGGGTGTTTGAAACTCACATTTCTGAATTCAATCTGTCCTTCAAAAGTTGCAGGAATGGTGTTTGCTTGATGCCCATCTAAACTGCTGCTGCTAATACTACTACTACCACTAATGCCTTCTGCTCCTACTTCTTCTAATACAGCCAGTGTTCTCGCCACTGCACCTCTAGCTCGAGCCAAATCACCAGCTGCACTTGCCAGGTTCCCCAATGCAAAAGCAAAAGAAAACGAGTAGACAAAAAAGGAATAACACACTCCTATTGTTATTTGACCTGCCAGAGCTAGATGGGCACCCAACACCAGAGTTACTAAAACGCACAATGTGTTCCTGGCTCTACTAGCTGCATCTAATATGCCTTGCAACTTGACTACTTCTACAGATGACTTTCCTGCATCCTTGGCTAGCCCATCATATCGTTGCTGTTGTGGTTGCTGCGCATTCATGACGGTGATGAGTCGGGAGTTTTCAAATATTTCATCTGCAGCTGCTGATGCAACTGATGCATTTGACTGTGCTTGTTGAGAAGCTTCCCTAATCTTTCCAGATAACCTTGTGACTAGTGGGCTGAGTAGAGGGGCAGTAAAGAGAAGAGCTAGTGCAAGAGGCCAACACAAGTACAGGAGCATGGTGACAATGCCGATGCTTTCTAATGCTGCTCGTACCCCTCTGGCTCCCAACAACTTGTTCACTGTTGATTCTAAGATGTCTATGTCTTGGCCTAGCCAACTGGTGAGCTGACCAGTCTTTACTGTTGCAAAGAAGGAGGTTTCTTTGTGTAAGAGCTGGTGAAAGAGAGATTGCCGTAGCCTGCCAGCCATGCCATTGGAAATGGTGGACGCCAAGGCGACTTGACCTGCTAAAGAGACATTGCTGCCAAGGTAGATTGCACCCAGTGTCCCGACAACCTTGGCAAGTTGGGGAAGAGTTGCCGCAGTACCTTGACTGATGGTATCAATGACTGCACCAAGAGCAGGTGCTACAAAAACAAAACATCCGACTGAGAAGGCGGTGATGGCAACGAGCATGGCGAGAGGAGCAGTGTCGGGGCGGATGACATTTTTGAGGAGGACTTTGTAGTCATTGGAGAGAGATGCACCATATGCGACGATGTTTCTGTTCCGGCTATGGCATTGTCTAGTCCTTTGGCTGGATATGTAAGATATATGTGGTGAATGAAGAGTTGGGGAGATTGCACATCGCAGAGTTGCTCCCCTGCGACACTGCATTGATGTCATATGACACGAAATAGTGGTCTATATAGTACAATCAAATCATAAAATGGATAGTTTACACAAAACATTGAGACTTATTTGAATAGTTGTAGTGGTAGTAATGAAGAGAACGACGCATGGTTGCCCGCCTCCCGCCACACATGCTGTCCCAATTACTCCTCTTCTTTCACAGTATACAATTTACTACAAGCCAATACAATCAATCGCTTCCTCTACCACACTTTTTCTATCCAAAACCTTCCTCTTATCCACCACCAAACTCAACAACCTAGCATTCAGCCCCTCCATTCTATCACAACTCCAACCAGCAGTTGATCTCACCAAGGTATCACACAGTTGTCTTGCCATCTGTCTATTGGCAGGATTTTCTTCTATTTCAGTTGGTGCATTAGTATCTGGATTGTCAGTGGCAATCAAAACTTCCTCCTCTTGTGGCTGCTGCTGAGATAATAAAGGCGGTTCTCCCTGTTGTTTCAGCTGCTCCTCTCCTCCCTCACCTTCCACTCCTCCCCTTCCATCTTCCTGCTTATTTTCTTGTTCCTCTTGTTGCTTAGCTACTCTTTTCAATGCCATAATCCTTCTTCTTTCAGCCTCTGGATCCTGATGCACAACTCCATCATCAACAGGAGCTTCACGCAACCGTGTCGTCCTTTTACCACCACCACCACCATCTCCAAACACACCTCTTCCTTTGTTTCTCCCATCCAAAGCCAGCGGAACCTCTGCAGGCATATCCACTGGAGCAGCAGCAGCCCCTCCCTTTGTCTCAATACTTTCCAGAACCTCCACAAGCCCATTAGGCACAGCAGCAGCCACTAAACTCCTTGCCTCATCTTCCAGAGCACATGCTTTGCTAATCTCTCTAAACCCCCGGGGATCATCTCCATGCAGCTCTCTCTCTGCTCTAGGAATGAGTGCCATGTCTGCTAGATACTGAGAAGGAAGGTTGTACTTCCTACCATCCACCCTGGATAGAATAGTAGCTAAATCCATTGGACATGTTACGGTATTCCAGTAGTCGGGGTCATCTTCAGGATCTGGGGGCATCCAAAACAGCTCCCAACGACGGTTACGGAGGAGCTTGGTGGTGACTTCTCTGAGAGCGACGCGAAGTGCACGGAGAGCTGCTTGGTCATGTTCGTAGGTTTGTCTGGCAACTGCCGTTTCTTCTGCTTTTTTATGGGCAGCTGCTGCTGCTATTGCATCAGGTGCTAGTGGCAATGCTTGTACCGGCTGTTGGTGTTGTATAGAAACACCACCTTCTTCATCCTCTTCTTGTAAATGTTCTTTAGAAGGAGGGAATGCCAAGGCTTCTGCAGTAGGAGAGAAGAAGGCTCTTCTTTCTTCCTCACCAGGTACTAAAACCTCGTAGAACCCTTCCCCAGCCCGAGCCCCAAACAATGCAGCAGATGCCCCAGGGTCTAAATCTTCCACATTACAATCAGCAGTTGCCAGTAGCAGGAGAGGCAGGTCTGGAGGGAGATCAGCCAACAGCGTCCACAGTGTGGCTCTCAAAGAGGCAGGGGCAGTGTCCCACCAGACCTGAAGGTGGGGGAGGAAGAGCACAGCAGGGGCAGCACGCCTGGCTTCCACCACAGCGTGTACCAGAGCTTCTTCTGCGGATCTGGCGCTGGCGTCTGCTAGCAAAGAAGGCAGTCCTATGCTGTGGACGGGGAGCCCTTCTAGTGCATATAGTAGAGCAGGGCCTAGGTGAGCTTGACCATTGCCTTCAGAGCCACAGATGAGCAGTCTGGGTCGCAGTATTGTTTTTGTGGCAGTGATGAAGGAGCTGCTGCTGCTGTTGTTGTTGTTTCTACTATTACTACTATTATTTGTAAAGCCAGCAGCTGGATTTTGAAAGCCGAATCCACTACGGAGGGAAGCAGCTGCAGGAGGGAAACATCTCTGAACTCTCGCCAGTATATGCTGCAACTGGCCTTTTAATAATGGTGCAGTGAGGGTGGGTAGTGGTCTAGCATGCGCGGCAGCAGACCGATGCGAAGCCGGTGTGATTGCAGTCAACGCTGACAGAAAATCCCTCTTCTCAACACTAATCCCTCCTGGGTCCACCAACAACTTCTTTTCTGAATCGTATATCTGTGAAAACTTCCTCCTCAGTGCTGCCAAACTAGCTTCTGTACACAGTGCTTTCAAATCAGCACCACAATACCCAACTGCAGCTGACGCCAGCTCCTCCACCAGCTCCCCATTTGGAGGAGAAGCCCACTTAGAAGTATGAATACGTATGATTTCTTTTCTAGCTCTTTCATTGGGCAGAGGGAACACCAGCTCCCTATCAAACCTACCAGGGCGCCTCAGGGCGCCATCAAGTGCATCAACTCTGTTGGTGGCCCCTATGACCACCACCTGGCCCCTAGTGTCCAGGCCATCCATTAACGCTAGCAGTGTAGACACAATAGAATTATGGATTTGATCTTGTTTGGATGATCTGACTGGAGCCAAACCATCAATTTCATCAAAAAAGATAATAGAAGGAGCTCTCTTCTGGGCCTCTTCAAACAACAACCTCAACTGTCTCTCAGCTTCACCCACCCATTTGGATAAGATGTCTGCACCTTTCCTCATGAAGAAGGAAACCTTCTGCCCTGCACCTCGAGACGCATGAGCTGCAAGCGCACGCGCTACCAGCGTTTTTCCAGTACCCGGTGGCCCGTAGAATAACACTCCTCTTGGAGGAGTTATTTTAAACCTTTCAAATAGCTCCGGGTACACCAGTGGGAGGAAGATCATTTCTTTTAGGGCTCTCACGTAGTGTTCAAGCCCCCCTACTTGGTCCCAACTCAGAGATGTGTCCACTTCAAGTGGGGTTATCTCAGCATTAGCTGCTTTTTCTGGTTTGTTACTATTATTATTGTTGTTATATCCAGAGGGACCTCCCCATGGTTGGTTGTTTAGGTTGATATGATTGGCAGCAGCAGCAGCAACTGAAGAGAGAGCTATCTGCCAAGGCTCCTTTCTACCTTCGCCACCACCAGTTCCTCTCGGTTGGTAATGATGAGAAGGTTCTAATGGCAGTTCATCACCATCACTATAATCACCAAATCTACTACTAGTCCTACCTAGTCTCCCACCACCTCCCGCCAATCTGGACCTTTCGCCCGCGTACCTGGACCTCTTTCTTGATCCACCTCCACCTCCATCTTTGAGGGTGACGAGTGATCTATCTCTGAATGGATACTGGCGACGTCCTCCTGCTGCTACCTGATCAGGATGATGATGATGGCTGCTAGGGTTGCTGTTAGGGTTGTGTGAAGGCTCATCCATGGTGGGGACAAATCTTTCAATTGTCTTCCTCTCTCTGACTGAATAACGGCGAGAGAAGCGTTCATTGCTGTTGTTAATATGGTCCGTAGCTCGGCTGTCATGTTTGGTACCTTCGTTACCAATAGCATTAGTATCACAAATTTCTCTACCACCACCCGATGTTTTGCCAGAGCGACGAGTGTTATGGCCGCTCCCTCCACCCCCACCTCCACCTCCAGGACTGAGTTCAGATGCTTGTTTCACTGGGTCGAATCTTTCAATTGTACGGCGACTACGAGAAGGATACCTTCCGTTTTGGTCACCACCTGCTTCTGGATGTTCCTGGGCATTGATGGTGTTGTCGTCAAGTGGTAAAGCTTTTACCTGATCATCATTGTCTCCATTTCTCATATTTTGTAAACGCTGAGATCTCAGACTTGGCCTCCTCTTGCTTTTGTTTTTATTCTGATAGGCTGGTAGATCTGCATCATCATTTTCTTCACTGTCTGAATAGTCTGCCTGGTCAAGCGCTTGAAGAGAGGCACGACGATGACGATGGCGAGGTTGCTCCTCTGCCATCTCTTCCTCATCTTCCTCATCGTCATCGTCTTCTCCCAGCATGTCATCATTAAGAGGGCCATCATAATAATTAGGCTTGGTATTGCCTCTACCATGAGATCTACGAGTGTTCTTCCATGCTGGAGTGAGGCTATGCTGGAGTTGCTCTAGATCTAAGCCTCTCCGACTGGCTTCGACGTCTCGAGCTACGGGATCTGGTCGACGGACGTGGTGGCGGATGGTAGTGATGGGTTGATCGTTTGCTGGTATTGGCGGAGGTGCGTCAGTTAGATCTCCCAATAATTTCATTGGCTGATCTTCAGTTGTTGAATCGTTGCCTCTGGTTCTCATTATCCTCTATTGTACAATTGTTGATGCCTATTTGGAGCAATTTGAAAAAAGGGAGTTGGCAGAGAGAAATCAATCCTTGCAACTAAAATGGTACTTTTTATTTTAATTAAATTTCGTATGATTGATAAAATGTATGCTAGGGCTCGGGTGCTCCATTCAGTTATTTCAAACTTGGCCACACTTACCTCGTCTCTGACTGGAATTCATCAAGAGTTGGGGTGCTAGGGTGGGAAATATATGCATAATGTTGATCCATCTTATCACCACGGATCAATATCAATGTTTCACATTTCATGGCCAAATAATGACATCCCCTCTTCACACAAAGGGTAGCCATATTATGCATGGCAGTAGTGTTGCTCACAGATACGTTATTCACCTCTCTCCAACTCGATCGAGTCGGGACAGCTGCCAGTTTTCCCCCCCATTGCAAAGGCCCAGCGAATGAAACCTCAGTCTTACGTTTCATGAAGACAATAATTGGTCTAAAAGGCACTAAATTGCTACGCATAATGATGACTGCGACTATTATCACTCTCTGTTGAAAACGATTGAAAAAAAAAAGAAGAAGATATCGCCCAATTTTGGAGATTCTCGACCATGTGCATACCTTAACATGGCTCATTACTATACATCAGACGATATGTACGACCCAAAAAAGAAACACGGACCAAAGGGAAAGTGGAAACTCCCATTGCGTGTGAATGCCAGCACCTCTGCCCTGGTTTCAGCACTCCTCCTCTTCCTCCTTACCTGGTTCCTCTGGTCCAGCCACTCCCTCCTCTCCATCCCAACCCACCACCAAGGCATCACCACCACCACCACTGCAGCCTCTACAAACTCTAGAAAAGCCTTCGACACCAACAGAAACACCGGAAGACAAGAAGCTGACAAAAAACACGCCCAACTCACCGCCAACAAACGTATTCAAGACGCCCAAGTCAGGACTGCAGAGCGTCTCGCCTCCTTCTCCCCTCAGTACCGAGGTCCAGGCAAGCAAGAGGTCTTCCCTGCCTTTGCAGATGCCAATAGAATCCTTCTAGCCACACATTCTAGACTGATGTGGTACCGCTATGACACCAATCAACTCACCATCCTCCATGAGGGCCAGGGTGTGTATTATGGAATATTCCCAGGAGAAGAACTAGACCTCATGGGCGCACCTACCACTGTATGGGTGGTATCGCGCCCCCACAACTGGAGACCCACCACTGCCAATGAATGGCTGTTGAAACTGGATATCAACACAGGGGAGGAGCTGGACAGGGTTAAAATAGACAGTCACTTCACTCATGATATGGTGAGAAGTAAAGGGAGAGTGTATATTGCTAATACTGGCAAAGGGGAGATCATAGAAATGACATTCCCAGGCATGACTTTCGTCAGGAGTATGGAGCTGTTTACATTGAAACAGCATATTAATACACTGGCGACAACGCCAACTGGCACATTGTGGGCCATGCTGCACAACCTTGGGCCGAGTATTCTTGCGGAAATTGATGTCAATACCGGTGAAATAATACAAGAATTGCAGCCTATTGGGGATAAATCCCATGGCATCGTCTTCTGGGGGCCAGATAACAATACGATAATAGCACTAAACTCTGATGAAGCAGCGTTGATCAAGGTTGATATAAAAGGGGGGGGTAAAGTGACGACCCTGTGGGACTCTGGTCTTGAGGATCATTTCCTCAAAGGACTCAATATAGTGGATGATATTGCATTCTTTGGCATAGCCAAGAAACAACCGAGACAATCTAGAGATGATCCAAGTCTCAATTGTGACCTGGCTGCTTATGACTTGAAGAACAATGTGCTTCTGTTTAGGAGGAATTTACCGACCCATGGGCTGCTTAATATTGTGGCGGCGCCTCATTTGGCGGTTGAAAGTACCAGTTGGGCGGTACCAATTACAAGACAATCTAGCTTTAGGCAAACTATAGAGTACACTGGCTTGTTGGAGGCTGCAAGGCAAGGGAGGTATGACGACACAGGGGCAACTATCACAACAACACCCATTGCTAGTAGTACTGATAGGGATAAAGTTGCCATTTCTCCTGTGCCTCCACTAGCCCCGGACGACCCACTAGCCTCTTACCCTCCCAACATTGGAGGACATTGGGCCAGTGGATTGCCTTATCTCAATGTAGAAACCAAGACTGATGGCTTCACAGCAGGAGTAGAACTCATGTTGCTGAAAGCTGACGTCACCAAACTCAAGGCAGAACTACTTTCCATGCCGCTTGAATACTGGGAGGACACATATCAATCGAAATACAACGCTTTCTTACAAGGCAGACAGTCTAATCTGAATCAGTTCAAGCCAGGAACCAAAACTATCCACCTCATATTTTCTGATCAAGGAGGTACGGATGTATACCAGTTTCCGTGGTACAACAAATTTGCCCCTCTCATAGAGCCTGTTTTAAATGCAGCACTGGGAAGTGACGTGAATAAGATCATCAGAGCTCAGTTTGCATTAATGCCCCCAAATACGCATATTAAGAGGCATGTAGATAAAGGTGGGTATTCTCAAAATGGACATAGATTGCACCTGGTAGTGTCATCTGCCCCCGAAGTGTCATTTCATGTGTGTTCAAAGCATGATAGAGAGCGTGAGGATGAAGAGCCGCCATGCTTGCCACTGCATGTGGAGGAGGGGCTGGTGTTTGAGTTGAATAATAGATTAGAGCATTTTGTGGATAATGATAGTGAGGTGAGTAGAATTCATATGGTGGTGGATATTGCGGAGAGTGACAGGACGAGAACGCAGTTGAAGGTCGGGCAGGTGTGCAAGTATCATGGGTCGATAACGTGTTGAAAACACTGCGTGATATTACAGTTGTTAATTCATACATAGCAGAAGTAAGGACATTTATTGCTTGAAGAAGGATGAAGCTTGCCACCTTGAATAATCAAATCTCTGTTCAGATCAAAAGTTGTGCGAATTCCTCTCGGAATAGACGTGTTAAGGGCATGCATCTAGTCAACGCGACTGGTTTTGAGGTATGCAACGTGAAATAAGCTCCATCAGATCACAGATCAACACAAACACGTAGACATACTCCCCATTCTCATCGTCTTCCTTCACCCCTCTCCTTCTTTCTCACTCGCAGGGCTGCACCTGTCCCCTGCCCAATCCAATCAAAGTTGTCGGCATGGGAAGCGTAGGTATGGACTACCTAGCTCAGGTAGCCCAATTCCCTCAACCAGACGATAAACTCAGAACAGAACGTCTAGAACTCCAAGGCGGAGGGAACGCTGGCAATGCTCTCACCGCTGCCTCACGTCTCGGCCTCTCTCCCACCCTCATCTCCAAGATTGGCGACGACTCCCTCGGTGATGCCATCATATCCGAGCTCCAATCTGACAACATAGACACATCGCTCATCATAAGAGCTACTGCATCCCCTTCTCCTTTTACTTACATCATTGTAGACAGGCAGGGCGGCACCAGAACCTGCATTCACACTCCCAGCAGCCCCATGACCCGAGAAGAAACAACGCCACAACTCACAGCTGCTGCATTGAGCAGCAGCAGTAGTAGCAGCAGCAGTAGCAGTAGTAATAATAATGAAAAGACATCTCTGGTATATTTCGATGGCAGGTTGACTGAGGCAGCTCTGGTCTTGGCTCAAGCAGCTAGAAAGGAGGGTATCCCTGTCTTGGTAGAGGCAGAGAGACTGAGGCCAGGGCTGGATGAACTGATTCAGTGTGCAGACTATATAGTTACGTCGGCACATTTTCCAGAGGCGTGGACGGGGGAAGAAGAGTTTCTAGGGGATGCTCTGGTGATGACATTTAGTAGGCTGCCACAGAATGTGAAATGGATGGTGACTACTCTGGGGAAGAGAGGGGCAATTGTACTCGAGAGAAATGATACAAGTGATACTAGTACCGGGACTGTTAGTTGCATTGCTGATGATTTGATTCATGATCTGTTCACTGCAGCTGATGCTGTTACGAGTGAGGATAAGGTCGTATGTATTAATGAAACTGGTCATGTCAGTGTTAGACTAGGTGGTGTAGCTAGGAGTGATGGACCAGTCCGGTTAACATTGAAAAGAAAAGATAGCAAGGGTGTTTTGGAAGCAGCTCAAGCAGCTGCTGCTGCTACTGCAGCTGCTGCGAATGCTGATTCTGGCTCAGGTACTAAATATGCATCTATTTCTAGTGATAGTGATAATAGCAGTAGTTATGTTGGCTGTGGTAGTATTAGTGTCCAAATGACAGTAGTAAAAGCAGCAGAGCTAGCATCATCAGATAATCACAGTAATGATGATCATAATGTGATGGTGGTGGACACTACTGGAGCAGGAGATGCATTCATTGGATCATTGTTGTATGGAATATGTACTGGGAAGAATGTAGTGGATGCAATGAAGTTGGGGTCGGTAGTAGCTGCATGCAAGTGTACTCAGTTAGGAGCTAGACCTGGGTTGCCTAGAAGGAATCAGTTGCACAGTGATCTCTTGTAAGAGGAGCTGTTCCTAGAGGAGGACGGTGAATTCACAGTTTGGGGGTTATGATGGTCATTCACCTGTTTCAGGGATGCGTGTGCAGAGCCGGAACACCCTGCAATGTTTTCTCCCTTCCCGCTGCCCCGCCAATGTAATCAAGCAGGCTGTGTTGAGGATGTTGGTGCCCCAGAAGGTATTATTTGATTATCCATTTATCATTCTATCATTCTATATTGTCGGCGCAGGCAATGGTGATGGATCAGATGTGGCGCCCGGGCCTGAAGATCTCTTTGCAATGCTAAATAGAGAACTGAAGAATGCCAAATTGGCTCTGCTGGAGTGCAATCATGATAACATTACTTTATCTGATCCCCCAAGCAAAGACGTGATTATCCAGCACTTTAAAATATGTGTCAAGGAGGTTGAGCAAAGGGTACTGCAGCCGTTTGGTATGGAAAGAGGACTCTGTGAGAAACCTTGGCACCAGAGGCACTTCCCACTCGAAACTCAAGGGCTACCAGCTGGAAAATCGATTGCATTTAACTCCTGTTTAATGGAGTAGTAGCGGTTTCTTACAAGGAACAGCAATCGAAACACAACATACGCTTGTTGGCAGGCAAGTTGACATAATATTTGGTGGAGTCGTGGGCTGTGGTGGCATTGAGACCTACTGCTCCTTCTTTGGATAAGAAGGCACCATATGCGTTGTGTCTTACGTGTGCACATTCTATATGTCATCCAAATGCCCATTCAGTCTGGTGGTTTCATTAAATCTCCTCCACCTCCTCCTTCTCCTCCTATTTTTATTTCTCTCTACTTACTACTTTTCTCTCTATTTAAACAAATGTAAGAGGCGGCTGACCCCCAGGTCTCCCTCTCGGAGGAGTGGGTGGCCTCTCTTCATTCACCGCCGCCATCCACACATCACCTGCATTGGGGTGAGGGGTAGGAGGATCTTCTTCGATCCCCTCCCCACCAGGCAGCAGCCCCCCCCCGGTAGCACTCCTTGGCGTGGTTGGAGGAAGAGGGTGAATAAGCTTGGGAACCATCACCATATCTCTCCCCAGTACCAATATAGCTCCAGCATTCCCTGCAGTACCACAATAGTTGGTAGCTGAAAACAAGGTGATCAGATGGCCTTGAGCGAAGCGTTCAAAGCCATCCATGACGCATTCGTGAGCTCGGACGATCATTTGGAGGTTGTTATTTTGGCAGAAATCTAGCACTCTATCTGGTCCGAACGTAACTAGTCCAGGTCCTCGGGGGCTAGGCTGGACGCCTTCCACTCCATCATTCACTGTAGGGTCACTCCACAACAAATCCATCAACACATACCCACCATCTTCCATTCCCAGTGGCCTCTGCAGATCCTCAATCTGCTCTATTGTATTTATAGACCTACCTATACCTCCATGCATGCACAGCACCCTATCTTCAATAACAGCAGCCAGTGGAAGCCAGTTGAACAGGGAGTTGAATCTATTCCAAGCTCTGATACCAGGCCCTTCTCCTAGCCTCTCCATACATTCTAATCTGAAGCCAAACAGGGCGTTAATGTCTGCTGCTTCGTGGTTACCTCTAATCAGATGAATATGCTCTGGGTGCTCTATTTTTAAAGCTAGTAATACAGTCATTGTTTCCAAAGAATGAGCTCCTCTATCAACGTAATCCCCTAGAAATAGATAGTCAATGTAGGTAATATCCCCAGCAGTAGAAGGGGTGCCGTATTCTTCAAAAAGACGCATCAGGTCACCAAATTGACCATGCAAGTCTCCAAATATCTTAATGGGAGCGTGCAAGCGGAGGACAGTGGGTTCCTGCTGGAAGATGAGCTCTGCTTGGTCACATAGCTGCTGTATTTGCTCAAACGAGAAGGGAAATTCTCTGCTCTCGGGGGGTCTCCAATGACGGGGGTTTAGGAATTCTCTGAGAATTGATTTTTGAATGCCTGGTTCTGAGTCTTGTCTTTCAAAGAGAGGGGTTCTAGCTCTGCCTCCAGTCACACTTCCTGGCATTCCTCCTGCTGCTACCACTGCTGCTGCTCCTCCTCCTGCCCCACCACCTTCTGATAGTGAGGGGTTGAGACTGACCCTTCTGCTTTCATTTTCAAACTGGTCCAACGACAGCTGTCTCACCAGCCCTCGTAATTGCCCAGATACATCTTGAGCTACTACAACTGCTCTGTGGTATAGTCTAACATCGGGAGTTGGCATGTCTCTTGAGGGCGGGAACTCTCCCGGTTGCCTTCTTTGGCCCAGAGTCACACTCCTTGGGCTGCCTGGTGTTGATGATCTCCCTCCTCCTCCTCCCACACCACCAGTACCAGTACCACCATGTATCACTTTCCCATCTTCATCCAGACCATTCAAATCCTCTGTATTGGTAATCCTCCTCATATTCAAAGCAGCAGCCGCCGCCGCCTCTTCCGCTGCAGCTGCAGCCAATTTTGCTGCTCCTTCTTCACCATGCACACTATTCAGCCACTGTTGCCAGGCTGGAGAACGTGGGTCGCATATTGACAGTTCAGCGCCTGCACTATCATCTGCTAGCAAGAGATCATCGAGTAATATTGATCCCTTCAATCCTCCGTGGATGAAAATATATGGTCCTACTGCTGCCATTGCGTGCCGACATCTCCTCAACAACTCTTCTGCTCCTACTCCGTCACCCAGTGGGGGAGGTGAAGGTGATCCGCCTTCTGTAGAAGAAGGAGATGTCCCTGCACCCCCTCCTCCTCCTCCTCCTTCTGTTGCAGCAGTTGCAGCTCCAGTCACCCATTGTCCAGCACTTGTATCCAACGTCACTATTGCTACATCTTCCTCCACCATTCTCCCTCCTCCTACTGCACCACCAAACACATGCATACGTGCACCTACAAAAACAGCTCCGTGTTGATACCTTGCAGTTGGCATTGTTCCTGGTGCAGCAGCCCACTCCCACCTCCCATCCCTGTGTCTGGCCAAACCATAAGCATCAGCAAGTGGCACTCCACTTCCGTTCCTACCCCCACACATGAGCAACAGACCATCAGCTCTTGCCGCAGCTGTTGCATACATTCGTTTGAGTATAGATGGTTGTTTCTCTGCTGCTACGTCTGTGATTTTCCTCCATTGGTAAGGCTTTTCAGCCGTATCTAGAGCCCATGCATCGTCCAGTGTTTGTTTTCCATCATTACCTCCGACTGCGACTAAATACTTATTGGCTACCAGCGCTAGTGTGTGTGCGTATCTAGCACTGGGGCCTGGTCCAGTCACTACTACCCGGTGCCAACGAGGCTTTTGAAAATCAGAGAAATCCAAAACGTGCAGGTCTTCACTAGCGAGGCCATGAGGTCCAATGCCTCCCTGTACTACTACCATATTGCCTACTGCTGCTGCTGCGTGCGCTGCCCTGGGGGAGGGGAGTTCACCTGCTGGGGTGATCTTTTCCCACCTTCCTATTCTGATGTCCATGATGTGAATGTCATTGGTGGCACCTGCGAGGCGGATGCCACCGCTGGCTGGGCCCGGGGAAGGGGGGGATTCTTGAGGTTGGCCATTTTTGTTGAATTGGCCTTCTAATGCGGTTGCGCCTCCAAATAAGACGAGTTTGGCTGTTGCTAGGTTGCCATCACTGCTGATGGGAGTCAGTGTGTGGCCACATCTGTGCAGAGAAAGGAAGGAGGGTGGGGGTGGGGGGGTTAGAAAAAGAGAGAAGAGATGAACAAAAGGGGGCGAGGGATGGTCGAGATGTCGTCGGCAGGGGAGTGATCAGATGTAAGGAAAAGGGGGGCTTTTGGTACCAGTTGACACATGATACATGCTGTGATGATTTTAGTACTAACCTCGGTCCCGGTTTAGTGCCTACTATAGGGAAAGGCCTCACAGGAGGAGCGGGGTCTACTAAAATGCTGTCATTGTAGCGAGATAAGGACTGTGTGCTCTCCTGAGAGCCATTACTACTATCCATCATGTCTACTTAATTTTGAATGTTTGTAAAATGCGGGATGTCAATAAAAGTGGCCTATATCTCTCGGGTTCTGAGTGGTGATCAAAATCCCAATCGTTCTTATTCCCTCAGCTTCCCTTAATTTGAACACAAACTGTAAAAAGAATGAAATGATGTGACACAATGTTACAATCGTCTGTCCTTTTCAGCCAAGTTCCTTCAAACTCAATGCCATCACCAACACAGCCTCAACATGCACACCCTCTTCGAGCTCCCTCTTCTTGTCAAAGTTGTAGACTAAGCTAAGGCGAAATTTTGACTTTTTCTTGCATGCACACCCACATAGATAGCAGCATTTCCAACTCAGAATACCTGGCTTACCAGAGTAGAAGCCACCCCAGGTATGTTGCAAAGTGACACCACTGGTCACCACTGCTGACTGACCTCACTCCTTGCATCGATCGATCAATAGCCAGTGGCTGGGTTTACTAATCTCTCAAGAACCCTTCACTGCGGTATAATATGGGATTACAGTATCTTTTATTGGTTGCTATAGAGAAACTTGGAGTATAAATCCACGTAATTCTACCTTAAAACAGAGGCCATCTTCATAAATGACGTCTTTCAACACCGACAAAAGTGCTCTGCAACGAGCAAACATCATCGCAAAGCACTTCGACATTACTCAAGATGGTAAGCATTACAACCTCTTCGTAACGCGTTCACATTTCCATACCCCACTTTAGAAACTCACACACCGCCCCTGGCATCCCCCTCTCCATCCACAAAACAGGCTCCTCTTCCCTCTCCACTGCTCCCACCAGAGCCACCACTGCTGGAACATCAACAGAATTCCCATATGCTCAAAACATGACAGTCTTCCCTCCAGCAAAACACGACATTCTTGGCCTAGATTCCCTCCTTTCTCCAGAAGAACACCAACTCAAGCTCAAAGTCCGTCAATTCGCTGAACAAATCATCGCCCCAGTCGTAGCCCCATACTGGGAAAAAGCCGATTTTCCCCACCAACTCATCCCCAAAATTGGCGCCCTTGGCATCGGAGGTGGCCACTTGAAAGGCTACGGATGCCAAGGTCACAGCGTGATGGCATGTGCAATGGCCGGCATTGAGCTGGCTCGTGTCGACGGCAGCATGTCCACCTTCTTCTTGGTGCACACCTTCCTAGCAACTTTGACCATTGGTCTTCTGGGCAGTGAGCAACAGAAAAATGAACTTCTCCCCAAGATGAGTAAGTTTACTAATGTAGGCTGCTGGGCACTGACCGAATCTTCCAACGGCAGTGATGCTTCCGCTCTGACCACTGTCGCTAGGAAAGTTTCAGGAGGATGGGAACTGAGTGGAACCAAGAGATGGATTGGTAATGGAACCTTTGCAGACATTGCCATTATCTGGGCTAGAAATGACCAGACTAATCAAGTGAATGCCTTTATTGTGAGAAAAGGCAACCCTGGATATAAAGCCACCAAGATTGAGAATAAAATTGCATTGAGATGTGTTCAAAATGCAGATATTGTTCTAGACAAGGCTTTTGTCCCTGATAACGATAGACTCCCTGGCGTCAATTCCTTTGCAGATACCAATAAAGTGCTGGCTATATCTCGCATTATGGTCGCATGGCAACCAGTAGGACTGGCAATGGGTGTGTGTGACATGGCATCACGGTATCTCTCTCAGAGGCAGCAGTTTGGAGCTCCATTGGCCTCGTTTCAGCTCATCCAAGAAAAACTACAGAGAATGGAAGCCACTACTCAAGCGATGTTTCTCATGGCATACCGTCTCACAAGACTATATGAAGCAGATGATATGACGCACGAACAGGCATCTTTGGTTAAAGCTTGGAACACACTGAGAGGGAGGGAGGTGGTGTCGCTGGCAAGGGAGGTGCTGGGAGGGAATGGTATCTTATCTGACTTTTTGGTAGGAAAGGCTTTCTGCGACCTGGAGGCTTATTATAGTTATGAAGGAACGTACGAGGTGAATGCATTGGTTGCTGGGAGGGGATTGACTGGAATTAGTGCAATTAAACCTTCAGCTCAGCGTAAGAGATAGACAGAGATAGATAAAAAGAAATGAATGAATGAGTGTTTGTTTGACAGACCTGTAATATCTAGTAGTAGTAAGCATTAATACTAAAGCAACCTTACAATTTATTAAATAAGTCGTTTATAACGCATGTAAAGCAAGATTAAGTAGAAGAACCCAAAACACAATACAAACGCCAGGCAATTCAGAACATAAAACTTCTCTACACTCCCCGTAATCGACTCTGGCAGCACTAAATTCTCCCCTAAAATCCCAGCCAGCAAATTAAAAGGAGCCAGAGCAAATGTAGCTGCTGTGAGTAGAATCTCCAGTCTAATCAATCTGTTTCTAGAAGAGTCTAATTCAATGTTGATGTACTCTTCTGTGTCAGTAATATATTCGTCAATGGATTTAAGTTTGTCTGTCAGTCCGTCTACTTGCATGAAGTAGTTGTCGAATAAGTTTTCAACTTCTTGGAAATCTGCATCGTCTTCTTCCTCTTGGTATATCAGCTGTTGCGGGCCAGCAGTGCCACTGATACCACCAGCAATTCCTATACCGCTACCTCCTCCTCCACCACCTTCAACTCCTCGTGCCGATGCTGCTGCTGCTTGTCTGTAATGCTGAGTCAGTGATTCAACTGAAGCAGCAGCCAGTCCTCTCATGTAACTTCTGGAATAAGAAGCTGCCATACTAGGTACTGCAGATGGATGATGGTACTGAGGGTGCTGGTACTGAGGGTGCTGGTACTGAGGGTACTGGTGGTGAGGGTACTGATGACGAGGAGGAGAGCCATACCCACCACCCATCACACTGCCAGGCACCCCAGGAGGTGGAGGAGATGCAGTACGACCACCTCCACCTACAACTCCTCCTCCTCCTCCAGAAGCAGCTGCAGCAGCAGCTGCCATTGCAGCATCCTCCTTCCTCTTTGTCAAACACAATTTTGCCATATCATCATCATCTTCTAAGAAATTCTCCAACTCCTCCCTAAGCGTATCACATTTCAGTGTCAATCTCTGGTGTCTTGTCTTCACCTTCCTAACTCTCTCCAAGGTACTAGTGTTGACAGATCTGGTCAACGCATCTAATGCTGGATAGGCTAGGCCTTCAAATTCAGTGACTTGTTGGTGGTAGTGAGCATGGGATTCTTTGAGGGCTGCTTCCAAGACTACCAATTCAAATGGAAGAACCAGAGATTCTCCTACTCCTACTCCTCTGGCCATGGAGCTAGACGAATCTTCGTCAAAATCTAAAACTGAAGATGGGGCCATGTCTTCATTATAAGGGGCGTTATTTTTAGTATGATGCATGGGTATACTGCTTCCTGCTGCTGCATTAGCAGCGGCATTTCTTAGTACCTTGGAGGCAGAATTAGGGCCTTGATCTCCATCATTATTGCTATTGTTGTTGTTGTTGGTTGCTGCTGCTGCATTGACAGCGGCATTGGCAGCTGCTTCCCATTGTTCCTGTTGCCTTACCCATTCTGCTACTGCTTCTTCAAGTATGTCAACAAATCTAGAAGCTGATGGGTTGAAGTCATATCCCTCTCGGGGCAGGATGGCAATGTCACTGGTTATGATGAGCCTCACATGCTCAATTGCAAAGATTAAGGATTTATCTCTGAGAAGAATTTTGCTGTGTTCGTATCTATCTAAGAGTCGCATGTCTCTGTGGGGGATATTAAGTCTAAGTTTCTGTACAATGCTTCTCTTGTCTGCATGGAGGAAGGAACGCCTACCCTGGGAGTCGATGATAATCCAAGCAGTTTTGCGAGTGGGGCGGGAGGGTTGTTTCTGTCGGGGCGGAAAGTAGGGATTGCGGGGTTGTTTGTTTGCCGGTTGGGTTGTTGTCCACTCTGACCTAAACCAATGACCTGGAGGTCTGGATGGTGTGCCCATTGCTTCGCTTGGTGGTGAGCTAGGAATACCCTCGGTATCACTGCCCTCATCATGTAACAAGGGGTCTTGGAGCTCCTCGTCAGACATTTCGTCCATTATTGGAACCTTTCTAATAAACTGAGACTTGTTGATCTGTCCGTCATAAATTGAGAAATAATGGCTGTTAAATCTTGGCGAATTTGGACGTTTTTAAGTCACAGGTCACTGGACCCCCACTGGAAAAAATTCAAAATGGAGGAAAGGTGGTGTTCTTCTCCATCTCTTTCTCTGATGCGGGACAACAATTGCATCGATTCAATAAGTAGATGTCGTCTGGATTAAAGTGCTAATGGAATCAAGTGCATTCAAGACGTGCAGATACATATAATGATCGATAGACTTATTACATCTCTGGATTACATCTTGCCACCTCTGATCACACTCTACTGGTCTTTAGCGGCGGGTGCAGCCATCATAGCTCTCCTCCCCCTAAACATAGGCTCTAGATTCAGGTAAGCATTGGACACATCCCTTTCAAAGGCACTCACTCAGCTTCAAGCCCGAGTTTTCAAACCTCCCCCTCCTCGGCCAACCGCCCCTCCCCCTGTCTTTCTGTCTCTCTTCAGAAATGCCGTCTTGCTCTCTGCCTGTCGAGGCAAACTCATGGACATCAAACCCCCAGCAGCCCTGGGCCCTCTCTCAGACATCACAGTCCCTCAGAAATGGTTCTCCCACTTTTATCTCATAGCTTCCATTTGGAACGCCCTCCTCCTCTCCCACCTCTCCTCCTCCTCTTTCTCCTCACCCACCATTTCAACATGGACCACACTCTCTCTTCTACAATTTCACTTTATCAGAAGATGGACGGAAACTGTCTTCCTTATGAAGTATCCCAGTTCAGCAAGAATGCATATTATAGCCTATATATTTGGCTTGTCATATTATGTTATTCTTTCTTTGACTATCCTCATCACTACCCTTCCTACTACTACTACTACTACTACTGGTGTTCTTAGTGCTATCCTCCTCTCACCACCATCACTACCGTCATTATTCAGTACTAGTCTCTCTGGCATTCAATCAACAGTCTACACAGTGTATACCAACCTCACTGTACAGCAATCCTTGGGCATAATTATCTTCTTGTTAGGGAATGTTCTCCAGCTCCATTCTCATTGGTTACTTTCCCAGCTCAGTAGTACTAGGAGTAGTAGACAAGGAAGGACCAGGCCATCTAGTTGGAGTAATACTACTATGGGTGGTGGTGGTGGTAATAGTAGTAATAGTAGTAATAGTAGACATGTATATAAGATCCCCAGAGGAGGAGCATTCACGCTAGTTTCCTGTCCTCACTATTCAGCAGAAATTATCATCTACATAGGGCTGGTGATGATGCAACAAGGAAGAGGACACACTTGGTTGATACTTGCCTGGGTGGTCGCTAATCTGGGGTTGGCAGCTGATAAGACACATGGGTGGTACCGGAGAGTCTTCACCTCGTATCCCAAGAAACGAAAGGCGATTATTCCCTTTGTCTTTTGATAATATCTTAGTTATATTGATAGCATAGATTAAATCAACCTTTTAAAGCAGCTCTTAATTTATCTCTAGCCAGCAATGCCTCTGCTAAACTTAGACGTAGATCATCCTTGACATCAGCACTGACCGTAGTAGTAGTAGTAGTGTCATCCAGTTTGAGGAATAAAGTTGGTTCTATTAGATCATGGAGAGCTATAACATTCTCTAGCTGCTTTAACGACAACATTCTATAATGATCTACATAATGACTCCTTGGTTGTCTATTAGCTGGGTCTGTTTCAAGATATAAGGTTGTGGCCGACTCCTCAATGTACTTGACACTGTCGGTGGCCTGATTCTGCAAGGGGGAAGGGTTTGTGAGTGAGGAAATGAACCCACGAGTTAGGATTGGCGTAGATTCAACATTAAAGAACTTACTAACTCATCTGTAAGGTTTTTGGGGTTTTTGGGCGTTAAAGTGGAAAACACTCGAGGTAATTGCCGCCAATTTGGCCAAAGTATTCTTGGAAAAGCCAACATGAGTTTATTAGTTATAGAGATTATAGTGAAAGAGGCGCTCACAAATTACTTGCAACAAGATTTAACTGAAATGAAAGTCTAGCTGGCTGCATAGGTTGGTCTCTATGTGATTAAGAGCGGGTGGACCAGTTCGGTGAAGTCAAACGCTGCCTTCAGCATTCGAGCTCTACATTCGTATGCTATTCATTTCATTTTTTTAAATGTTACCTACTAGGAACATACTCAGTGGGAGTAAATCCCATGGTTGGGAAACATTCCCAAGAGGTGCAAGCAGAAGATCGAATAATTACAATTTCCCTTCAATCACTCTAGCCTTCACTGTAGGCTTTCTAGCATGCTTGGTAGCAATGAGCATTGTGCAGTTCACGCTAATACCAAACAAACACGCTGAATACGCTGCCGTCACCCCATCATCAACCCCACAACACATCTTTCCCAACAACCAACAAGCCGTCACCCATAACTACAACACAGCTCCCTCTCCTCTTCTCAGCAACAACCGTAAAAAAGTACTCGCAGTAGTGGGAGTCCAGACAGGATTCACATCTCCCAAGGACATCAACAGCCGCAAATACGACTACACCGCAAGACGTAAAGCTCTCAGAAAAACATGGTTCCCCCCCTCTCAGCAGGCGCTTGATGACTTGGAATCAAGACTTGGCATAGTCGTGCGATTCGTCATCGGCCATGCATCCCCCACCGCCAACAAAAACCCAGATGCACTAGAATCTCAAATCAAATCAGAGGAAGCACAGTATGGCGACTTTTTGAGGTTGCCATTGGAAGAGAACTACAACACATTGACAAATAAAACCCTCGCTTTTTTTACACACGTTGTTCAACAATATGATGCAGAATATATCCTAAAAATTGATGATGACGTCTATTTCCGTCCAGATAGGCTCTCACATGCCATCAAGCAATGGAAGGATGTAGACGCTGGATATGTCGGGTGCATGAAGACGGGAGAGATACTGAAATCCCCTAAATTCCGATGGTGGGAGCCGCAGTGGGAGTTGCTGGGAGGCAGCAGATACTTTGCGCATTCCTGGGGATCAGCATATGCGCTCAGTGGAGCAGCTGCTTCCTTTCTGGCGTCGATGCCTCGTAATAGTTTAAGATTTCTGGCGAATGAAGATACTACAATAGGGCTGTGGATGCTGGCTTTTAATATCAAACATTTAGACGATAGGCGGTTGTGTGAAGCCAGGTGTACTGCCTCCAGTTTGGTAACATATGATATACCAGCATGCAGTGGGCTGTGTTATGCAGCTGAGGAGTTGGTGATGCTGCATAATTCTACAGAGTGTCACAGTCCTACAGTTCCTAGACCGGGGGCTGATTTTCCACTGGCACCATCTATGTTTTATTTCGATGGAAAGCCGGATGTGTTGTGGGAGAAGGAGAAGATGGCACAGTATGTGGAGTCTCAGAGGAAAGCAGCGGAAATGGAGAAGAAGAAGGCAGAGTTGAAGGCTGCTGGAGATCTGATTGATGACAGCTTTAAACATGGTAATGGTAATAGTACTGTTGTTGGGAAGACTGTTAGAAATAGTAGTAACAGTAGTACTAATAATGGGAGTCTTGAGAACTTGTTTGGTCAAATTGCTGCAGGTGCGCATGACAACGTCAACTGAAATCTGAAATCTCCTGAGTTGTGGCGATTCAACTGTTGTCGACTGTAACTGTTGCTGCTATTTAAACAGGGGATAACAAAAGAGATAGACATATATAAAAGAAGGAGCTAAGACAATAGGGGAGATCAGATGAAAATGAAGAGACTGAGAGAAATGATAATGAACGACAAGGATTTTATAAATTATAAATGACAGAAAAAACGGACAGACCACGATAATTTTCGTTCATTGATCCATTCTCTCCCCCTCCTTCATCTCTCGATCAATCAATGCTGCAATTTTCCTATGCTATAATCTCTCTATATCTACCTCTCCTTATACTAATGGCATACTACTAATATCGTCTATATTCTAAAGTTTTACCTCCCTCCCTCCATCCATCCTCTCTCTCTCTCTAATAAACCACTCAATCAATCCTGCTTTCTTCCAGAAGGCTTGATCTTCATCCACCTCACCCCACATGCATTGCACAATGTCTTATGTCCAAACGGGCCAGCCCTCCACACCGGGGTGCTCTGGGCATGACACTGAGTGCAGAACGTTGCCGGACCAATTTCTGTAACTTCTTCACCAGTTGTTGGATCGGTCGCTTTCCCCATCACCCATGTGACTTGTTTTCTTGGGCCGGACCTTGGTCCTTTGGGCTGCTTTGGCCATGCAGATGCTGACTGTGTGGGATCCCTTTTAGATGATGATTTACTGCCTCCTCCTGCTTTGTGTGAACCACCACCGCCACTTCTCTTCATGCTGCCTTGTTTTTTGAGTTTGGTAGATGATAGGTACAGTGCCTGCGACGAGGGTTTCATCGGACCAACACTATTGCCACCATTACCAAGGCGGGAGGCCTTCTTACTATCTTGCTTGCTCATTCTAACATTGTTCTTATTGGCTCCTACTATATAGGAATGGTGATGATGATGATGCAGCTTGATCTCTCCAGTGAGAGCGGATCTAGCTTCATCGCTATAGAATTCATCTCCACAATCACCACCATTCTTATTGCTGCCCAAACGATACTGAGTAACTGTTCCTGCCATGCGATGATGATGGTAAGCACCACCACTACCTCCACTGGCAGTAGGAGAAGACGTCTCTAGATCTTCTCCACCAGATGCACCCATTCCTCCTCCGATGACTCCAGTTGGTGACAAGGGCTGGTCAAAGTCGTTGCCATCGTCATTATTCTTGCTATAGTACGGCCTTCTGTTCTTGTTGTTATTACGAGACCCTCCTTTTATAGGAGCAGCAGTGCAGTAGCACAGCTTCTGCAGATCTACACCAGCAGTAGACAGCAAGGCATCGGGGTAAGCAGCAAGTCCTGGAACTGAGGCTCTGGAGTTGCATGGACCTAGGTGACTGCGTTCTCTATTACACCAAGGGCTGCCACAGCATCCTCTCCAGCCTCCTTCTTGGCAGGACTTGCCTCCGTGCATGCGTACACTGCGAGCGTTTTCCAAGGCAGCAGAGAGGGGAACGTTGTTGCTGTTGGGTCCGCCTGCGCTTGGGCCTGCTGCGATTGGTGGAGCTGAGGATGAAGGTGGAGGATGAGAGAGCTGGGAGCAGGGAAGCATGGTGCTGGTGTCTATCAGGGTTTCAGGATCTAAAGTGTCTTGCTCTGAAGGGGAGACAGTGAGGAGAGGGCTGCCGCTGACGGCGGCAGCAGCTGCAGCAGCGGTGGTGATGTCTTTTGCTGCACAGCCAGATGACGATGGTAGTACGGCTCTAGTTGACGCACTACGTGCCCTGCAAGGTAAAAGGTCAGGGGATAGTTTGTGTGTGTCAGTGAGGGTGTTGAGTTGGGAGTGGAGCATTGGGAAAGGAAGAGGGTTGGTTGCGGTGGTGTTTGAAGCTCTCTCAGTCAAAATCGAAATGGAAATGAGTCAACCGAGAGGGAGAGAGGCGGTTGAAAATGGGCAGTGCTGTCACAGACAGGGACCACCCTCGATTCAACAACCCTACACGTTTATCGACTTACCATTCAGAAAATTCCAAGGCCTTTGCCTGCTGTTCTAGCTCGTCAGCAATGCAAGGGAAGGGCTCTCCAAGTGGTATGAATGGATCATGGAAAATCGAATGTTCCTGCGAATCCAAAACGTGATTTAGTTTATTATCGTGAAATGCATCTGCGTCTTTTTCTTGGTCATTTGCAGCTAAAACCTCGTCATTCTGTAAACAATTGAGCATCTGAAATTGATTCTGCAATTGACCAACAGAGGTAGTCCACACGCGCTTCAGATTGTCAGAATCCATTTGTTGAGGCGTTTATGAACTCAATTTATGCAATCACGAAACCCTGTTAGATCCAGCTTTATACAGAATTACTGCACTCAGCAAATGCTCTGGGCCTCGACGGGGCTTCCGCAGGTGCCACTCTGGAGGATAGTGGCTGGAGATACAGCTTATTGGAAGGAAACGCGCCGTCGAGGCTGATCGGCCAGGACTTATTTCCAGGCCACTTCAGAGATACCAAGAATAACCGCAGGGGGTAATCGCATCATTTTAAACAGTGATGGCATCTCCAGCCTCACCTAGAGGTTTTAGCTGCTCTGACACCTGATATGATCTAATTACATTATACTTACCTTGATTGAGAACGGATTATAGCATTCAACGAGAACAGAGGCCATGTTTTCAGATGATGATGGTGTCCAAGTATATGTGATCAAAGGCAATATAGCACACCGACTCTGCTGAAATCAATTGGATAGTTATACTATGCAATTACAATGGTCATTACGAGACAATCGCATCCGCTTAAAGGGTTCCTATTTTTCCCTCCTTCTCCCACCTGCCACTGGTTTTCAAAACGGGCGGGGGCCTGCCTCTCCGACCAAGCATTTTATTTTTTGTCACTCTTCCTCTAGTCTCTTCTTAATCGATGCCATCACTTCATCTAATGACACATGTTTACCCTCCTCCTCCTCCTCCAACTCCTCCTCTGTCTTTGCCTCTGTAGCATCTACATACTGATCTGCCTCCTCCTTCTGCTCCTCCTCTGCCTTCCACTGTACTGCTGCCCGTCTCAGCTGCTTCAACCATTCACTTTCTTCACCCTTCTTTCTTCCACCATCATCATCACTGTGCAGTTCTCCATGCATTAGAGCACCACCCAGCCCATGTGGAACAAAATCACCAGCAGCAGTACAATCCAGGGCAGCTCTGTATCGCTCTCTAGAGTGCTCCCCATACACACCATCGCCGCCACCCAACTCTGCCAACAGTGCAGCTGCTCTTTCTTCATCTTGCTTTGAAAACTCGCCACTCAATGCTTTTAGACCACCACCATCCTCATCTTCAGTAAGACTATCAGCCAGTGCTTGTGCATATCTATCACTATTCTCATCAAACACAACAACGCCACTGCCACTGCTCATCTTCTTTCTTCTGCCCACAGTGACACGCTTGGCTATGCTAGCACATAGAAAGAATACGGCACATTGACGATGCGGAGATAATGTCTTTAACTCAGAACTATACCTGAGGGTACAAAAAAACTGAGCAATAGCAGATGAATATTCATTATCATCATCATCGCTGGTACAACTACCTCTACTGCTTTCTGCAGCAGTCCTTAGTACATCATCTACCACGATATATGTCGTTGGTGTAGCAGTATCCCCTCTCACTAGTAGGTACCACAGAGATGATAGAATGATGTGCATTTGTTTAGGTCTAATCGATAGACCTCCTCTACCCGAGTCACCACCACCACCGTGTTTAAGAGTGAGGGTCAACAACTGGCCAGCCAACACAACTCTGCTCTGTTGGTGTGTAGATGATGCAGATACATAGTTACTCCTACTACTACTACTATTATTATGATTATTATTATCATCATTACTAGTAGAAATTTCATGAGCTGCCAGTATGCCAGTCAACTTTAACAACAATTGATGAGCAATCATGTTCTCTCCTGTTCCCCCCATACCCCTCCCCTTCTTTCCAGTACCACTCCTGGTAGTACTGCTATCCCCTGTAAGTCGAGCCTGTAGTGCCAACACACAACATTTCAAACTGAACACATCAGCGTCATATCTAGGTAGAGCAGCCATGATGCATTCAGTGACCAACAGGTTACTTTCTAGCCTTTTAGAGAGCATCTCAATGAGCTTAGACGAAGCTCTCCACAGATGATGATGAGATGTAGTACCAGAAGCTTTCAAAGCTTGAGGCAAGGCTCCCAGAGCTAATCTCAATGCTGGCATGGTCAAAGCAGCATCCAAAGATGTAGCTTCTTGATACACTGCCTCCACAACTGCTGCTCTTTCTTCCTCACTAATACCCACTGCTTCTGCTGTGTGAGTGATGAGTGCAACGTAAAACAAGTATCTATGTTGCCATCTTTCACAGGCATCTTTCAGAATCTTGAATCCTTTGGCTGCTACAGTTTTATTCATACTCATGGTTCCTTCTCCCTCTTCTTCTTCTTCTTCTTCTTCCCCATTCTGACTGCCTCTAGTAGCAGCAGTGGTGGTGGTAAGCCATCTGCCTCTGGAATCAAGGAATCTCAGAAACAGGTTTATGACACGGCTTCCCTCTGCTACATCTCTTGTCATGAGTGCAATTTCTTGGAAGATGATGGTAGCTGCCAATGGGGGAGGGGAAGCTTCAGCAGACTCTCCAATGGACATTCTTCTTGAAAATTGGGGAGCCTTGCTGGTACTGATCCTTGTAGCAGTTACTCCTGCTCTTGCTACTCGTGGTGGTGATGATGCTGTAAATTCAGTTTCCATGGTCTCTAAAACAGCAAACATGATAGGAGTCAGTTGATGTGAGACGTACTCTATTCTTCTGCAGTACCTTAGGTGTTCCAACAAGGCTCTGAGACAGGCTGCCTGGAGATGTGCACATTGCTCATCATAATTGTCAACACCATCTGGAGAGTGCTTCTTCTTCTGTTGTTGTTGTTGCTGTGAAGATGAAGATGAGGATGGTGGTGGTGATGTTGGAGATGCATCCCGGCACAATAGAGGAACAAAGCCCTCCAAAGGCCCCAGCCAATCTGAAGTGTGCTGTAATTTAAGAAAAGTTATCAGCAAATCAACACCCATAAGACGGACTTCTACTGAAGGGTGAGAGATGAGGAGTCCAACTACAGATCCTAGATAGGTTGTGGGGGTAAATTCAGATGCAATTGGTCCAGGGGCACCACAGCAGATGAGCTTTAAGAGAGGGCCACGAGGTCGGAGTGTTGATTGAAGGACGAGTTCAGGAGCGAAGAAATAGGCTTTTGATGTTCCTCCTGCGTTTAAGAAGTGTTTGTACGCTTCAACAGTGATGTGGATGTATCCGAGGCGGCCTTTTTGCAAGTCTAGGCTGAACCGGCGGGCAAGGCGGCGAGAAACCTAGGGAAGAGAAGAGAGAGGAAGGAAGGGGTGGGTCGGTGATGGGGATCTGGGAGACACTTGAGAATTGGAAGGAAATCAGAGATTACGGCAATGTTGCCGATAAAACATACCTTAGGAATTCGATGCTCGTTGCTTTCAAGGTAATCTGATACCTTTTTAATCGCTCTTTCAGTGTTTACAGGGATCGCCTTGTCGAATTCTGGCTCAGTTACTGGGTAGATCGCTGGAAGGAGCAAGTTGTACCTCTTAACAGGAACTTTGGCTGCTGATGCAGTCCCACACGGGTTAAAAGTCGGCATACTTTGAAGTGGTCAAAATTATGGGTTAAATCTGAGTCGAAAAATATATATACTAGTAGTATTTGAGAAAGGATGCATGTATACATACACCAGGGTTATAAGTTTGTTGATACTACTCCATCGATCCGCACAAAGTCAGAAATATACAGACAGCTGGGATATTTGCCTCAGTTTAATGCAAATAATAGAAAACAGCTCCCCTCCCACCACTGCCTGACTAAAATCTCCCCGCTTCTCCTCTCTGCCAGCATTCCATGCTTCAATAAAACATTATTTCCATTCTCTCTACCAACACCATGGAATCCTTATGGGCTAATCCAGACCAAGCTGGGTACCTATTCAAACGCTCAGATGATAATAAAGCATTCAGGAAACGTTTCTTCATTCTCAAGGTAAGAAAGGACCGACCACTCGTCTTCCCTCAGTCTCTCTCCCTGTTTGACCAGTCTTCTTCTTTGTCCTCCTCCTCTCCCTCTATTTGCTGAATCCCAATATTTATTATTATTTCGCATTCCCATCTCATCAACAGGGATCAGCCCTATTCTATTTTAAAGAACGTAAATCATCAAGGCAGCTGGCTGGCGTTATCCCTATTGAGATGGCCAAAATCGAGAGTGAAGCTCCTCCTCCAACAACATCTCCCTCTTCCCAATCACCCACCCACCCCCGCTCCTCTAACAACAACAATGGGGCCCCGCCGAAGAAAAAATCCGCCGATGATGGCCTCCTTACCATTACCATCACCTTGAATGCCACCCACGCCACCACAGCTCGCCACCCCTACTACACCCTCGCCACCGATAAACGAGGAGTCCACACTGCCTGGGCCTCCCGCCTCTGGCAAGCTGCCATCCCCCGCAGCGACTTGGAAAATAAACTCACAGAGCAAGAGTACAATGACGTGTTAAGAGTGTTTGCAGAGAGAGTGATGGCTGCTTTCCCTACTGCTGATGCTTCTGTGTTGAGCTCTGGGAAGACAAAGAGATGGTCGTTGGGGAACATCACCACTCTACCTGCCTTGATGAGGAGAGCCAGCATGCAGAGTGCTTTGGGGTCTCGAGCTGCTCCACCAGCTATACAACAAGCGTCATCATTGCCGCAAGTATCAGTCACACCACTACAGTCCCCTTCATCTCCAGTGACTATTACTGAACCAAAGGTGTCGGGGAATGGCGCTGGCGGAGATAGACCAATTGCAATCACTGCTTCTTCTGTCCAGGTGCATTGATGATTTGTTTTCATTGGTGGGTTTTGATGATTTCATGAAGCTTTGGCACGCTAAATTAATAACTACTACAGCTCAAACTCCACTATATGAAGATATACTTTACACTAACAAGTATACAGTTTGTAAAAAAAGAAATCACCCTTCTCACTAATATCGAGGAGGCATCTCCAATCCAAACCTCCCCAACACCAGGGTCCTATAATCCTTTAATATTCTCTGCCCAGCCCTCTCAGGCTCTCCATTAAACCACCTCTCCCCCACAGCATGCACATATTCCTCACTACTCATACCCCCCATCTCCAATTTATACCTCCCTTCTACTGTTCTCTGTATCTTCTCGCCATCGTATGGTCTATTGATGGCCATATCTAGGAAAGCAGCAGCTACAAGTGAAGCTACGTAAGCAGCTTCTCCAATGTCATTGCACATTGCGAGTTTTGCTGCTGCTGCTTGGTCTGATAGTGCTGCTGGAATGATACCTGGTGCGTCCAGTAGGTCCAGGTCTCCGCCCACCCTGGACCATTTTAAGGTTCTGGTCACACCAGGTCTGGGGGCGGAATCTGCTACTCTTCTGCCTAGAAGTCTATTGATTAAAGCACTTTTGCCTACATTGGGGAATCCTATAACTACAGCGCGTACTGCTCTTGGCCTGAGTCCCCTCGCTAGTCGTTTTTCATTGAGTTTGAGGCCAGTTTGAGATGCAAGTTTGATAACCGCAGCCACTCCTTCTCCTCCGTTGCCGTCTGTCCACAAGATGGTTTGTCTTTTGTTTTGGCTGAAGTATTGAGACCATGCCTGGCGTTCAGCTCCACTGACCATGTCTTTTCTATTGAGTAGTAAGAGAGTAGGGCGGTGTCCCACCCACTCAGGAACCTTTGGGTGACTGGTGGCCAGAGGGATTCTGCCATCTCTGACTTCCAAAACGAGGTCGACAGCTGACAGTTGATCCTTGAGGTTTCTTTCTGCTCTTGCTATGTGACCTGGATACCATTGAATTAATTTAACTGCTTCTACTGGGCTCATTTCTTTGGCTATTGATTGGAGGAGGGGATCATCTGGGTCACCAGGGCGGACAGGTGTGTCTGGCTGATTGCGTTTCTTTCGATTCGCAGCGAGAGCGGTGGTGGTGACGGCCAATTTCCGATGAACACAAGGGCGGGTAATTGACTTTTGCATATAACATTGGTGTAAATAGTGTTTAGAAAACTGTCCATTGCAAGAAGAACGGCAAATACTAACATTGGCACAGTTTATATGCATCTTTCGATTTCGAAAGTAAAAGTTTGATGGATACGTCACTTATTAATACCTTTTATTGTTTATGTAGATACGTATCAATGTATATAATGATTTCGTTATGCATTTTGATGAGGAATCAGAATTGATGAACATTATTTTATCCTACTCAATTCTACAGAGTTGTCGCCGACGATCTCCGACTGCCATGCCATTATGGCCTCTATCGTCCTCTTCCAGCTGATGGGTAATGTGGCTGCTATGTTGTTCATGAAGTAAACTCAAGGGTAAACAGATGCCAGTAAGTCTAGAACTCTTCAATTGCTTTCTTCTGAATGCATTAGATATAAATAGCCTCTAAATGTGGGGGGGGGGGGGGGGGTGGCCCCGATACAATAATTGGGGGGGGGGGTCAATTTTGGTGTGGGGTGTTCTCTCCCCCACTTCCCCTTTTTTTTCTCTTTCTTTAAT
>Ga0114919_10000048_pt1 | contig 63716 bp, 52 predicted proteins | sample BlataG_FD_88682 | JGI IMG/M metagenome (GOLD analysis project Ga0114919, IMG submission 88682) | Deep subsurface microbial communities from Black Sea to uncover new lineages of life (NeLLi) - Black_00105 metaG | ecosystem: Environmental > Aquatic > Marine > Oceanic > Sediment | place: Atlantic... | reverse complement strand
GCACGGGGCTTGATTGCACGGGGCTTGATTGCACGGGGCTTGATTGCACGGGGCTTGATTGCACGGGGCTTGATTGCACGGGGCTTGATTGCACGGGGCTTGATTGCACGGGGCCCGGTTCTGTCACACGGATGTTCGGGAAACCTGGATACTGCGGTTGCGACCACATGTCGCTGGCAGGGTCGAGCGGACCGATTTGGACATCACCGAGTCGAAGGGTGAGTTGCATTCCGGCTGCGGGCCATTCGATTTCGGTAGTCCGTGGCAACACGACACCACTTTCGGGATCGCGAAAATGGTCGCTGTTTCGTGCCGCGGCGACCAATTGGCCTTGCGCATCAATGAGTTGGAGTTCACGAATCCATCCACTCCCCGCGTCGAGAACCAAAACGCGAGTCATCGGACCGGTTGGACCGACCAGCGGGCTGCGGATTTCCAACAAACCGTCATTTCTGCGGAAGGGTCCCTGATGTTCCTGGTGAGGAGGGAGCGAAACGAGCCCGATCGCTTCGGTAAGCCATTCAGGACGAATCGGTAGTCCCCCACCGACACGCGCGGCGGGATGTTCGTCGTATCTTCCATAATAAAGAGCCGGTGGATCTGCTCTTTTAATCCAGAACCAGAAGACTTCCTGATTGCTACCCACATCCATTTCCTGTCCGGTCACCCCGGTACCCGCCCGCATCCGCACGTTCCGTTCCCCCGCCACCGCCAGACTCGTTCGTAACGAGGGGAAGTCGGTTCCGCTAATCCGTGAATTGGTCGAGTAGAGCCCCGTCATTTTTGCGCGATTTGCATTGATGACCTGCGCCACTTCTTCAAGCGAGGGTTCTCTATTATTGAAAACAACCGGAGCGGAGGGTTTGAACGGTTGCCAAGCCGTATGCGGGCACGAAGCCCCGCTCGCCACAAGTAGCGTGCAGAGCAGCATCAGCCAGAGGCGGTCAGGTGATTTCAAGGTTCGATCTTTGATCATCATAAGTAATTAGAGAAGATGCGGACGAATTGATTTATTCGTCCGCATTGGCCAGCAAAAGATTTGCCAGTTCGTCTTGGATTTCCTGAGTTCGTGTTGGATTGGGTTGTACGACCGGTACTCGGTAGATTTCTTCCTGGCGACTGCAGTAAACAACGAGTTGTTCGTGTCCTTCTTGTTCCTGGTCGGTCTCCTCGAGTCGCATCACCCGCCGCCGGATCAGCAAGAGCGTAAGCACATAGCGGAGATCCTTTTTCTCAGGTTTATCTGCCAATTCCTGGAAAAATTCGAGCATGACATCATTCGGTGCCCAGCCAATTTTTTTACTGGTTGCTGTGGGCATGCAGGATTGCCACCAGCCAACAGAGTCCGCAGGCGGCCCGCCCCAAGACGACTTGCAAAAATCACGACGAATGATTTCCGCTCCCTCAGCAATCAGCACGGAATAAAAAACCTCGCCGGGTCTGAATTCTTCGTCGGTGACAAAGCATCGCCGGGAACATCGCTGAATTTGAAAATCCACAGCATTCTGATTTTGGGTTGGCAAACGTGAAAATGCCTTGACTTTGGCCTGAGGACACCTCCTTACAGGGGCGGGGATAGTACGCGAATTAAACATTTGGCGAAAGGGACACTTCAGGCACTCTGAGAGCGATTTAAGCTGCCATCGCATGCGTTGCCATTGCTGACGGAGGTCGCCTCTCGGTAAACTAAAAGTACACGCGTGTTCTCGGTCCGTCTGGTCGAGAGCCCGCCTCACCGATAGTTTGTCGGATTAAAGAGGAGTGCCTGATGGATACCCCCGCGCCCCGGATGATACGGATTTTCGACACGACGCTACGCGATGGCGAGCAGTCTCCCGGTGCCAGCATGAATCTTGTCGAAAAGCTGAAGATCGCGAAAATGCTCGCCGAACTTCAGGTCGATGTGATCGAAGCCGGCTTCCCCATTGCTTCCCCAGGAGACTTTGAAGCGGTGCGTGAAGTCGCAATGCAGATCAAAGGTCCTGTGATCTGCGGACTGGCACGTTGTAACGATGCCGATATCGATCGTGCATGGGAAGCCTTGGAGGGTGCCGACAAATCGAGGATCCACGTTTTTCTTGCCACCAGCGCGATCCACCGTGAGTTTAAGTTGAAGATGGATCAAGAAGAAATCCTCCAGCGGGCGGTTGCGGGAGTGGAGCGGGCGGCGAGTTACTGTCGTGACGTTGAGTTTTCTCCAGAAGATGCTGCCCGCACCGAAATCGATTTTCTCTGCCGTGTTGTCGAAGCGACGATTGCTGCCGGGGCCACCACCGTCAATATCCCCGATACGGTCGGTTATGCGACCCCCGACCATATGGGACATGTGATTCATGCGCTGAAAGAACGTGTTCCCAATATTGATGATGCCGTGATCAGCGTCCATTGTCACAACGACCTCGGGTTGGCGGTTGCCAACAGTCTGGCAGCCGTTGAAAACGGTGCCGGGCAAATTGAATGCACGATCAACGGGATCGGGGAGCGGGCAGGCAATTGCTCACTGGAGGAGATCGTGATGGCGATGCGGACCCGGGGGGATTATTATCAAACTGATACGCGGATAATCTCTCAGCGATTGGTTCCGGCAAGCCGCCTCGTATCGGCCGTTACGGGTCTTCAAGTGCAACGCAATAAGGCGATTGTCGGCCGCAACGCCTTTGCGCACGAAGCAGGCATTCACCAGGACGGAATGCTCAAAGAAGCGTCGACCTATGAGATCATGCGACCACAGGACGTTGGGTTTTCGCATACAGATCTGGTCTTGGGGAAGCATAGCGGCCGTGCCGCCCTGGCCGACAGGGCCGGGACACTCGGTTACGTCCTGAACGATGAGCAACTGAAGCGCGTGTTTGCCGATTTTAAAGATTTGGCGGATAAGAAAAAAGAAATTTACGACAGCGATATTGCGGCGCTGATCGAACAGCAGATACGCGTCCACGCGCAGCGATGGACACTCGACTCGTATCGGATGGAAATCGATAGCGATAGCACCCCTCGCGTCACGCTGACATTGCAGCACGGAGACCAGATGCAGACCACGGAAATGGCCTCCGGAGATGGTCCGGTGGATGCCGTTTTTCTGGCCATTGAAAAGCTGACCGGTTATGAGGTGCGTTGTACGGAGTTTTCAGTCCACAGTGTTTCGGTGGGGCACGATGCGCAGGGCGAAGTGAATGTGGAGGTGGAATATCAAGGAAAGCGGTTTCATGGACGCGGGATATCGACAGATAGCGTTGAGGCGAGTGCGATTGCCTTCCTCGAGGCGATTCACCGAATCGATACGCTTCAAGAGGCAATGAAAGCGAAAAAGTAGAAGGCACCGCCCGTAATTGCCGTGGCAAGCATATCGAGAGCCGCCAGCCGGGCCCAAAACCGGTGGCGGAGGCTCCAGGCCCCGGGTCGTGGCGGATGGGGAATATTTCGAAGTGCCCAGGCGAGCACATATATCCAAAGCACGGCGGTGCTGATTGCAAAAGGAAGATGGATCCAAAGAGCCCAGTTCACCCATCCGGTCGCGTAATACGGCGAAGGTTCGGCCCGCGGTTGCCAGGCGTACATCCGCACATCGATTTCAAACAGGAGGACCGCAACAGCCAGGATAGTGCTAAGCGAAATTTGAATCCGTTTGTGGGCAACGTATTTTTTTCGATAGCGGACCAGTGCAATACTCACGCAAAGCAGTGGCACAATGGCAAACATCGCGAGAAACACCACATCCATCATCAACGATCCTCGCCAACCCAGAAAGCCATCGATTCCTGGGTAGTCGACCGGGTGCAAATTATTTAGCGGGCCGTTCATTGGTTGTCCACTTTTCTCGGTGCCTTGGTTGTGGTTTAGTATTCTTTAAGATTTTGTCCCTCTGCGACTATCTCCCCCCCGCCCCTGGAAAAAGGCTTTAGCAGCGATGAAAACCTACGAGGCTTTGATTTTTGATTGCGATGGAACATTGGCCGATACGATGCCCATTCATTTCTGTGCGTGGTCACGTGCCGCGGAACACTTTGGTTTTCAATTGACAGAAGATCGATTTTACTCTCTCGGCGGGGTTCCGGTGGCAAAAATCGTGGAAATGCTCTTAAGCGAAGCAGGACTCGAAGTGGATGTGCAGCGGATCGTTGATTTCAAGGAATCAGCCTACCTGGAGTCCTTGCCGCACATTCAACCGGTCGAACCCGTGCTGGATATTGCCAGGGCCTATCGCGGCCAGATACCGTTGGGTGTTGCCTCGGGCAGTACGTGTGCGATGGTCCATCGCACGCTTGGTCAGCTGGGGATCAGCGAGTGGTTTGATTGCATTGTGGGCGCCGAGGATACGGACCGTCATAAGCCCGAGCCCGATGTCTTTTTAGAGGCAGCGCGTCGACTGGGGGTCGATCCGGCAGCCTGCTGCGTCTATGAAGACACCGACACCGGGATGGAAGCGGGGCGACGCGCAGGGATGGACTGCGTCGATATTCGCGCATTCCACACACCAAAGCGGACGACCAATCCTGCGTGAGAGAATGTGGTGTTTACTGCGTCAGGCCAGGATGGGGGCAATCACCTTGCCATGCACATCGGTGAGGCGGAAATCGCGACCGCGGAGATGGAATGTCAAACGCCGGTGATCGATTCCCAACAGATGCAAAACCGTGGCGTGCAGGTCGTGGACGTGTACCGGATTCTCTTCTGCAAAATAGCCAAACTTATCGGTTGTGCCGTACGTGGTTCCGCGTCGTACACCCGCCCCGGCCATCCACATTGTAAAGCCGTGGGGATGGTGGTCGCGGCCATACTCTTTGCCCGAACCCTGAGCGACCGGGGTGCGACCGAATTCGCCTCCCCAGATGACCAGTGTGTCGTCGAGTAATCCGCGGCGGCGAAGATCGGTCAACAGTGCGGCGATAGGCCGGTCCGTTTCGCGGCACTGCCGCTCGTGGTCTGCCTCCAGCTTGGTGTGAGAGTCCCATCCTTTGTGGTAGAGCTGGACAAACTGCACGCCACGCTCGACTAACCGCCGCGCGAGCAGGCAATTGTTGGCGAAAGAAACCTCTCCCGGTTGTGTTCCATAGGCAGCGTGCATGTGGGCAGGCTCCTGACTCAAATCGGTGAGTTCCGGAACGCTGATTTGCATCCGATAAGCCATCTCATACTGTTCGATGCGGGTGCGGATTTCCGGATCCCCGACAGCAGCAAGCTGAGCGCGGTTTGCAGTGCCAATCAAATCGAGCATCTCCCGCCGCGTGCGTCGATCGATGCCAGGAGGGTTGTGCGCGAAAAGAACCGGATCTCCCTGATTACGAAACTGGACGCCCTGATGATGGGAAGGAAGAAACCCATTGCCCCAATACGCCTGGAGGAGCGGTTGGTTGGTATTAACGCCGGATGCCAAAACGATAAACGCCGGAAGGTCTTTATTTTCGCTCCCCAAACCATAGGACAGCCAGGATCCCATTGCCGGTCGGCCGAACCGCACGTCTCCGGTATTCATCATCATCACGGCGGGATCGTGATTGAAGGTGTCGGTGTGGAGAGAGCGAATGACGGTGAGTTCATCGGCCACTTCTGCCGTATGGGGCAGCAGACGGGAAATCGAATGTCCGCTCTGGCCATGCTGTGAGAAAGTATAAGGGGACCCCTTCAGCAGCGGGGTCGCCGTTTTGATCATGGCAAATTGATGATTGCGGATCAGTTCGTCAGGGATTGCTTCCCCGTCGCGCTTCCCCAGCAGCGGCTTGGGGTCGAAGAGATCGATCTGCGAGGGCCCACCGGACATAAAAAGATAGATGACCCGCTTGGCCCGTGGTGAAAAATGCGTTCCCCCGGGCGGTTGATCGTCCGCTGAGCCGATCCGTTCGCCGGCGAGTAACGAGCCAAGGGCTGCCGTCCCCAGTCCCAGTCCGGATCGTGACAAAAAGATCCGCCGGTGAAGAAGATTCGTTTGTGTGGGAGGTTTTGGCATCGGACAGTTGGGAAGGACTACGGTTTACTGATGGTTTCATCGAGATTTAAAAGTGTGGCGGCAAGGAGCGTCCAGGCCGCTTGCGGCGCTCGTGGAGTCTGGGGAGCCATGCTGGTCTCCGGGGCAATCCACTGCTCTGCTCGCTCCGGGGCTGCAGCGAACCGTTCGGTTTGTTCACGTACGAATTGCGCGTACCGAGATTTTTCGTCCGGTGTTGCAGGTCGACCGAGGCACCGTGTGAGGGCATAGTCAATACGTTCATCCACACTGGGGCCTGCATGTAAAAGAATCTGGAGGCCAAAGTTTCGGGCAGCCTCCACAAACACCGGGTCGTTCAACAGGACCAAGGCCTGCAAAGGCGTGTTGGAAAGGGGGCGTTTGACAGTGCAGCGTTCGCGGGTCGATGCGCCAAAAGTCGCCAAGGAAGGATAGAGGTGCATTCTCTTCCAATACACATAGAGACCGCGACGATAGCGATTTTCTCCGGTACTGGTGATCCATACGGGGTGATATTGAAGTTGCCCCTTTTCTTCTAAAATTCCTGCTGGTTGTGGGGGATACACGCTTGGTCCGCCGTACTTCGTTGAGAGCAATCCGGAAATGGCCAACGCGTTGTCACGAATCTGTTCTGCCGGGAGTCGCCTCCGCGGACCCCGCGCAAGCAGACGATTGGCAGGGTCACGTGCGTATGCCCCGCACCCGACACGGGAACTTTGCCGGTAGGTGGCGCTGTGGACAATCTGCCTGTGCATCGCCTTCATGTCCCAGTCGCTTTCCATGAATGTGACCGCCAAATGATCGAGTAGTTGAGGGTGGGAAGGCCATGTCCCCTGCCGACCAAAATCATCTGGAGTCGAAACCAAACCGGTGCCGAAATAGTGTTGCCAGAATCGATTGACGGCGACGCGCGCCGTCAGCGGGTGTTTCTTATCGACGAGCCAGCGGGCCAACACGAGTCGATCAACGGGCGCACTGACTGTCGGTAGACACTCGGGCAGCATTGGTTCGACCCGTTCGCCCTGGTCTAAATAGTTTCCGCGGAGGTGGATGTGCGTCGGGCGTGGCGTTTTCATTTCACGCATGACTTGGGCTTCGTAAGCCTGCTCAAGCAATGCCCGTTCCTGTTCCAGTTGCTCGATCTGCAATCGCAGATCTGCTGGGAGGTGACTACGATCCGTGCGGACAAAGAAGCGATGGAGGATTTCTTTTTGGTTGCGATCACGCCGATCGAGTGGCGTCTTCAATGCGGTCTGAACGTCTTCCGGTACCGCACCGAGGTTTACCGCCAAGGGAAACGCTCCCTTGTACAAGTGGACATCCGCTAAAGAGCCGATGAGCGGATATTTTTTCTCATTCTCTTTGAGACCGTAACCGGCACCAATCAGTAAAGCACAGCGACTTTGCGCAACGTGCGCTGGCGGGTTGCCTGCTCGCCGTGCGGTCGTATCGCGTCGACCATCGACATATAAATCGACAGCCTCCCCTGCGCGAAAGACCAGCGCCACATGGTGCTCCTTGCCATCATTAACCGGAATCGATCCGTAGATTTCGATTCCTTCGAATCGATCGGGTTCACTGGAGATCCAGGCATACAGGTTTCCGCCTTCCGCATTGGCCTCCCCTTCCCCACCGACTCCAAACACATACGCTCGCTCGCCCCGCTCCGAGTCGTATTTACAAACGATATCGCCGATTTGCGCGGTCGTCTGAACGACCGCCGTAATCGTAAAATCGCCGCTCAGACGCAGCTTTTCTGCATCGGCGACGCGGAGAAAATTTTCTTTTTCCAGTGGCCAGCGTGCAACCAAGTCCGGATTCTCCTTGGGGTCTGCGGCAATTAATCGAGCGAGTTGCCCTTCCCACTGCGTCTGCCGCTGTGCATGCCGTTGGACATCTGGTGGGGGAATTTTTTTCGCGAGCATCGCCAGCGTCTGATCGAGCTGTTTTTCTCTTGCCTGGGCCAGCGGGGAGGTTGCTTTGATCCGCGGTCCGTGAACCTCAAGATTTTCACCATAGTGCGGCACGTTATTGAAAATGGCAAACATCCCGTAATATTCTTTTTGTGTGATGGGATCAAATTTGTGATCGTGGCATTCGGCACAGCCCATCGTAAGGCCAAGAAAGACACGAGCAGTCGTGTTGACTCGATCAATAATCCCCTTCACCCGAAACTCCTCTTTCCGCGGATTGTTGCCAAGCGCCTGCATCGAACTGCGATGGAATCCGGTGGCGATCAGGTTATTTGGATCGTTGCCTGGCAGCAGATCGCCCGCCAACTGGGCGATTGTGAACTGATCGAAGGGCAGGTTATCGTTGAGAGCGCCAATCACCCAGTCTCGGTAGAGCCACATCGGTCGCGGACTATCAGCCGAAAATCCGGTGGTGTCGGCATAGCGGGCCAGATCCAACCAATCCTGGGCCATTCGTTCGCCGTAATGCGGCGATTCAAGCATCGCATCAACGAGTTTCTCATAGGCGTCCGGAGCGGGGTCTCGGGCAAAGGCTTGCACTTCTTCGACCGAAGGCGGCAAACCACGGAGATCAAAACTAAGGCGGCGGATGAGTGTATGGCGGTCTGCCTCGGCTGCCGGTGCGAGACCCTCTTTTTCCAAACGCGCAAGGACAAAGGCGTCGATCTCACCACGTGGCCACGTCTGCTGTCGAACCGATGGAGGTGGCCGTTGTTGGGGAGTGACAAAGGCCCAGTGCGCGGTGCGTTCTGCCCCCTGCTCGATCCACTGGCGGATCTTTTGCCGTTCGCTTTCTGTCAGTGCGGGTCCCTCACGCGCAGGCGGCATCCGTTCTTGGGGATCGGTTTGGGTGATCCGCTGAAAAAGAGAACTCTGTTCGGGGTCGCCTGGCAAAATGAGCGCTATTTCACCTGCGCCAACAACCGCTGGAGCTTCCTGATCGAGTCGTAGGTCCGCCTGTCGCTCCGACGCATCCGGTCCGTGACACTTGAAGCAGCGATTTGCAAGGATCGGCCGGATGTCGCGACTAAAATGAATTTTTTCAACGGCATGTTCGTCGCCGATCGCCTGCCCGCCCCCGACCGCCAGGGAAAAAAGCATGCACCATTTACAAAGCACTTTGCCGCGCAAGCCCCTAGATGAACCGGTAGCGGAGTCCCCCAAAGTTTGTCGTGCTTGGTGACCGTGTTCTTGCATACTGCTCATTTTACTGCAATTGCCGCTATTCTGCACACGGCAACCGTTCCGCTCACAAGTGCCACCCAAAACCCGAGATGCCCTTATGCTTCCTTCGTCCGCGGCATCCCTTGCCATCACGATGGCCACGCAGCAAAAAGTCAAAATCGCATTGCAGCCTGCCGATGAACAGAGGCCATCAATAATCCAGCCCATGCGACTGGAAAAACGATCGTCGCGCACATCGAAGGGGAAATAACCCGAAAGGGCTTGCCTTGCCACAGAAAAATCGTCTTAACGTCCTGCAGGCCGCAATCGGACCGCAGGCAAGGCGCGCTCTTTAAGGGCTGCGTTTGCTTTCCTGCGCTGCCACCAGCCAACCTTGGTTTTTTCAAGTCGCAGCTCTCTCAGTTCGGGCAATTGGTCGATCAGCACCAAGCACGCTTTGGTAACCGGTGTGCGGCTCAGATCGATTTGCTGCAGATTTTTAATCTTTCCAAGTTTGAGGACCGATGCATCTGAGACAATGCATCCGGGTATTTCAATCCGTGCCATGCCAATCAGAATCGAGGGATCTTGCACCAATGCCTCAATGAGCGCATCTCCCTCGTTTGAATTTTCCAACCGGACGGCAAGAATGGTTTCAGTCAATTGCGCAAATTCGCCAAACGACTGTTCGAGCCAATCGAGGGCATTGGTGGTCACCTCGGCCCCGAGGCGGTCGAGGACTTCGACAACATCCTGCATCACGACGTAGCTGTCGACCTGCCCGGCTATCCATTCTCGGCGGTCGACGCGAGTCTCGAGATGTTTGCTTGCCTGATCAAATGCGTCTTGGAGTTGGGCAAATTCGTCACGGGATCCTCCCTGGTCCGGATGGACCTGCATGACGCGGTCCCGGTAAGCTTTTTTGACATCCTCCATCGCATAAGGCGGTGAAAGTCCTAGAATCTCCATATACTCGGGACGATCCAATGGATTTTCTTTTGCCATGCGACACGACGGTTGTTAAAAGGAAGGCGTTGAATCCCAAGCTAGATTTTCTCGGTCGGGTGCTCGACATGCAAGCCCCAGAAACGGAGTGTTTATGGGTGTCGGTAGCGTTCTGTTTCATGCAAGAAGAGGCTGAACGACCTCGCCATGCACATCGGTCAGGCGGAAGCGGCGTCCTTGGAATTTGAAGGTAAGTCGCTCGTGATCGATTCCCAGCAGATGCAGGAGGGTTGCCTGTAGATCGTGGACGCTCACCGGATTTTCAGCCACGTTGTGGGCAAAGTCATCTGAAGCGCCGTAGCTCATCCCGGGTTGAATTCCTCCCCCCGCCATCCAGAGGGTAAAAGCATAGGGGTGGTGGTCACGTCCCCAGCGTTTTGTATCAGAAATTTTTCCTTGTAGAAACGGTGTGCGTCCAAATTCACCGCCCCAGACCACAAGCGTATCTTCAAGCAATCCCCGTTGTTTGAGATCCATCACCAGCGCAGCAGAGGGTGCATCAGTATCGGCACATTGGATGGCCAATTGAGAGTTGAGATTCCGATGCTGGTCCCACCCGGCATGCATCAGTTGGATAAACCGCACACCCCGCTCGGCCAGTCGCCGGGCCATCAGGCAGTTATAGGCAAACGATCCTCTCCGCTGAACATCCGGTCCGTAGAGATCGAGGATCGATTGGGGTTCATCGGAAAAGTCTGCCAATTCCGGAATCGACATCTGCATCCGGTACGCCATTTCGTATTGGGCGATGCGTGTTGCAATTTCCTGATCACCAAAGGCGTCCAATTTCAATCCGTTAAGACGGTTTGCCGTATCAAGCAATCCACGACGCATTTCCCGACTGATGCCCTGAGGATCGGAAAGATAGAGGACCGGGTCTCCCGAGGAGCGAAATTTAACGCCCTGAAATTTCGAAGGCAGAAAACCACTTCCCCAATAGTAATCGTAAAAAATTTGTCCACACGATGCCTCTTTGTCACGGGAGGTCATGACCACAAATCCAGGCATATCTTCTGCATCGCTACCTAAACCGTAATTCAGCCATGCACCCATGCTCGGTCGTCCCGGCATTTCTGCGCCAGTCATAAAAAAAGTAATCGCTGGTGCGTGATTTACCTGGTCGGTTTGCATCGATTTGACGAAACAGAGTTCATCGGCAATGGCAGCGGTTTGTGGAAGCAGGTCCGAGACCCAAGCACCACTTTTTCCGCGCTGCGCAAATTTGGCGATTGGTGCCAGCACCGGTCGCTCCTTCTGCCCGCCGGTCATGGTGCTGAGTCGTTTGCCACCCTGGACCGCATCCGGAATCTGTTGCCCGTGGGAAACCCGCAACTGAGGTTTGTAATCGAAGAGATCGACGTGCGAAGGGGCCCCGTTTTGGAACAGGTAGATGATGCGCTTTGCTTTGGGAGCGAAGTGAGGTTGGATGGGGGAGACATCCATTTCGGCCCCGGCGTCTCGACCGAGAAGGGACGCTAGGGCGGCGGTGCCGACACCGACCGCAGAGCGACCGAAAAATGCCCGCCGGGTCTGCTGCTGATAATGTGTGAGCAACGGATGCATCGCAAGTTATTCCTTGGTGAGTGTTTCGTCCAGATTCAAAATCAATAAGCAGATCGCAGTACATGAAGCGTGTGCGACCGGGTCCAGACTCGGGCTACGAAGCGAATCACCGACCTCTAGTAATTTTAGGGCCTCCCCGGGGTGGGTGGCAAACATTTCGTTCACAACGCGATAGCGGTCGGTAAGTAGCTGCAGTTCCCTCGCCGTCGGTTGGCGCGCCGTGGCAAGTTGGAAAGCGAGAGCAAGTTGGGCGTCCGGGTCGGTGAGCTCGCGAAGCATGACTCTTTCGGCCAACGCTCTTGCCGCTTCAACAAACGTAACATCGTTGAGCGTTGTGAGTGCATGCAGGGGCGTGTTGGTAACGCTTCCAGTGACGTGACACGTTTGGCGGCTCGAGGTATCAAAAAACATCGTCGGCCCGACGATCCGTCGCCAAAACGTGTAAAGGCTGCGGCGGTACAACTTTTCTCCGCTGTCGACCACGTATTTTTTCTTTCCAAACGTTGCTTCGCGCCAGATGTTTTCTGGTTGGTAGGGTTTGACCGAGGGGCCGCCGATCCGCTCGACTAACTGACCACTGACTGCCAGCGCCTGATCGCGAAGCATCCACGAGGGGAGTCGGTAACGCGGGCCTCGCCCCAGCCAGCGGTTGCTGGGATCGGCCTCGCGCTGGGCGGGTGTCATGCGGGAACTTTGCCGGTAGGTTGCGCTGGTCACGATCAATCGATGCAGTCGTTTCACATCCCAGTCACTGCGGCGGAAATCGGCTGCGAGCCAATCGAGGAGTTTCGGATGTGAGGGACGCTGCCCCTGCGTGCCAAAATCTTCGGACGTCTTGACGAGTCCTTTGCCGAAAAAAAGTTGCCAATAGCGATTCACGACCACGCGGGCCGTCAGGGGGTTTTCATCCAGTAACAGCCATTCGGCCAGTCCCAGGCGATCTTCGGGAGTGTCGGGAGGGAGTGGTGGCAAACTGGCAGGGACTCCCGGCGTGACATTCTGGCCCGGCTTATCGTAGACGCCTCCGGTGAGGATGAAGGTTTCACGCGTGTCCTTGAGCGTATCCAACACCATTACTTTTGGCAGTTGATTGACGAACTGTTCGCGCCGTTCGACGCTTTGAGAAAGCAATGCCAGGTCGGCAGCATAGGCGGCGTCGAAAGTTTTGAAATAGTCTGCAAGTTTTTTGAGTTGGCCACTCTTACGGTTTTCTATCGGCTGCTTGAGGATCTCAGTAATTTTGGCTGGTCTTTCATCCTCTGCAGGCTTTGGGGTTGGCGGTTCAGCCATTTCCTGTTCGGCGATCGGCAGACTTGCCTTCTCCACAACGGATTGCAGTTGCTTCCGCTTTGCAATGTCCTGTTCGGTCTGGAAGGTCACGGTGGGGGCCATCTGGCCGCTTCGTCCGGCGCCGGTTTCGGAGGTATTGTTGAAAAACGCGTAGAAACGATAATAGTCACCGATAGTAAGGGGGTCGTATTTGTGATCGTGGCAGCGACAACAGGTGAGCGTGAGGCCTAACCAAACAGTTGCAACTGTTTCGGCACGGTCCATCACATTCTCGACGCGACTTTCCTCCGGAATCCGCCCCCCTTCCCCGTTGTGCATGTTGTTGCGGTTGAATCCCGTCGCAATCTCCATAGCAAGTGTCTTCTCCGGCAATAGATCTCCAGCAATTTGTTGCCGTGTGAAGCGATCGAACGAAAGGTTCGCATTGAGCGCCTCCACGACCCAATCCCGCCAAGGCCACATGGTCCGTTCCGGATCTCCCTGGAAGCCGTTGCTGTCGGCGTAGCGGGCCGCGTCGAGCCAGTCCCAGGCCATCCGTTCGCCATAGTGGACCGATGCGAGTAAACGGTCGACCGCATTTTCATAGGCCCGCTCAGATGGATCTTGTGAAAAAGCTTGAATCTGTGCCAGGGTGGGTGGCAGGCCGGTCAGATCAAGCGATACGCGGCGGAGCAACCGTGCGGGTGATGCGGTGGGCGACGGTGCGAGGCCCTCTGCTTCGAGCCGCGTAAAGATAAAATGATCGATCGGGTTCAGGCTTTCGGCCGCATGAGCAGGTCGGGGGAGCGGTGGTTGTTCGAGCCGTGTGAGCGACCAGTGTTCCTGCCATGCCCCCCCCTGCTCCACCCACGTGTGGAGAATTTCCTGCTGCTCGGGGGTGAGGCTGATTTTCGCATCCGCAGGAGGCATCCGTTCGTCAGGATCGCTGGCCGTGATCCGCTGGATCAGCGGACTTTCATCCGGTTTGCCGGGCACCACGACCCCCGACTCCTCGACCACTTCCCTTTGATCCAGCCGCAGGTCGGCCTGGCGTGCTGCCTCGTCCGGTCCATGGCAGTGAAAACACTTTTCAGCCAGAATCGGCCGGATATCGCGGTTGAAATCGATCGGCTCGCTCGCAACGCCCCTCGGTTGCATTGCGCAGAGGAGGACGAACAACATCAGGAGTTTGCAGATTCGGCAAATCAGTTGTCGGTCCATGGTAGTCGGCTTTCGGGCAGATAAATCACGCTCTCTTGCCATTATAACCAGGCGAATCCCCTGCCCCACCCACCGACTTGGTGCGATCGCCCCACGTGAAGTCCTCTCCAGCCTATTGGTCCTGCGGTCGTCTGCCGAGGTGGTAGAGAAATTCGACGAGGTCGCGGAGATCGAATGCGTCGAGATACTTGTGCATGTCTTCAGGCATCGCACTCTTTCCGCTGAAGCGATCATCGATCGCGTCAACCGCAATATCGATCGATTGACGTTCCGGAGTCAGGAGCCGCACCCACTTATCGTCCTCTGACTGGACGATGCCAGAGACCACCCGACCTTCGTCGGTGGTGATCACAGTCGTTTCATATCCCTTTGCGATTTGCGCACTGGGCAGCACAATCGATTCGAGCAGATACTCTCTGCTCTTTTCGACGCCGATGCGACTCAGTGGCGGCCCGGCACTTCCCCCCACTGTTTTGACTTTATGACAGCGAAGACATTTCACTTCCATCCGTCCGATAAAGAGTTCCCGGCCCCGCGTGTAGCTGCCCCCGTGTAGCGCAGTGCGGTACGGTGCGAGTGCATCGGTGGACGCAAACGAATCTTGATAGGCTTTGAGTTTCTCCTGGACCAGAGGGTTTTTCCGGACTGCTGCTGCCTGGACCAGATCGAGTTGCAAGGGTTTTGGAAACGTACCGTCAACCAAACGCGTGAGCCAGTCGCTGAAAGCGGTATCGACTTCTGCCTGCGGAACCTGTGCGAGTGCCGCGAGCGCCTGTTGCTTTTCGCTTTGCGAATCGCTGTTTTCAATGACTGGAACCAGTAATGCGGCAGCCCGCTGGGGATGGCGTTGTGCGAGGATGGCACCTGCGGCAATGCGTACCTCCGGGTTTTTATCCTCCAAAGCCGTTTCGAGCAAAGCGGCTGTTTGCGGGGCATCCTGGTGGGCCAAAAGGCGGAGAGCGGCGATCCGCGTAGTGGTTTTTTGGTTCGCGTCCTCTACCCACGCTTTGAGCACTTCTGTGCCGCTTTCGATTTCATAGGTGGTGAGCAACTCAATGATTGCTTCCTGTAAATCAGGCGTGGCACTTCGGAGTAGCTCGGCGGCTTGCCGGTCGAGTGTGGTGCGGAGCGTCTCGGTGGAACGCTCCGCAAGCGGTCTATAGAGCCCGACAACGCGGTCGAGCGGTGAGGGTGCTTTCCACGCGGCGAGCATCGCAGCCGCTTCGAGGCGGCTGGCAGTTGAATGGGCATCGTGCTGCAAAAAGCGCAACAGCCGCTCGGCGTGTTCGTCTCCACCAGCCCGGTAGTTGGCACCCAGCAGTCGTCGTAATAGCGCGTCATCAGTTGCACGCTCGCCCTGATCGCCGTCGGTTTCCTCGAGATAGTGTAGGAGTTTATCGGCGAGTTGTTTTTGAGCACCTGCAATGGGGACATCGTAGATGGCGCGTGCCGCCTCGGTCACAATTTGAGGATCTTCGTCATCGAGAAAGTCGGCAATTTGCGGATCGCCAAGCCGCCGGAGGGCCAGAAGGATGCCGAGTCGCGCTGAACGATTTGCATCGTTTCGATGGGCGTGCAAGGCATTGCGTTCTCCGCTGCCCGCAAGGCCCGTCACTGCCGCATAGCGCAGATAGGGATCGCGGTCCGCGTTGTCGCGAAGCATCTGCAGCAAACTCTCGACGGCAGTCGGGTCGCGGAGTTTACCGAGTGCGATCGCCGCAAACATCCGCACGCGGGCTGTGGGGTCGGCGAGGAGTGGGAGGATGGATTGACTTGCCCCTGCAAGCTGTGCCTCTCCCAGAACGCCGGCAGCCTGTGCGCGTATTTCAGCATCGGCATCGGTAAGCAGCGGAAGGATCCCTTGGAGACGATTCGGGTCTTTACGTCCGAGAATTCCCAGTCCCCAAAGGGCATGCAACCGTGCCATTTGGTCGGTACTCTCCAGAGCCGTCTGTGTGAGCAGTTTCTCTGCCTCTGCGCCACGGGTCGTGAGTTCGAGTTGGGCATCGAGACGTACCCGGCGGTCGGCATGCGATAACAGTCCGATGAGCGTTTGATTGCGCCGGTCTTGCATGCCTTGACCGAGCAGCACCGCGGTCTCTTCACTCGCCCGCCGTGCAGTGGCTTCGGGATGAAAGACGCGATAGACGCGGCCCTTTCCCGCGGGATTCCAGGCCGCTGCCCAGTCGGCCACGTAGAGGCCATCGGGCCCAAAGGCCGCATCGCTGCAAGAGAGTCCCCAGAGGAACCGGTGCAGATTGTCGATCTGAAACGATGCCCCATCGGGTTTGAACCCGAAGGCATACACGCCGGTCTGCGCGGGGGAGCCATTGTAATCACAGAGGAACATTTTACCCCGATACGTCTCGTTGAGTCCCGTTCCTGGATAGAAAGCAACGCCCGAAGGACCGTTTCCAATATGGGCGATCGGGGGCAAGATATCGGCTGCCTGCCCATCAAAGGGAAGGTGCCACATACGCTCCGCGTTCCAGGGACCGCGGCGATAATTCTTCTCGCCCATGTACTGCCAGCCCATATGCCAACCGCTGTCGCCACTTTCGATCACGTGCACGAGCCGGGCCTTATCGCCACCATCGGAATTATTGTCGCCCGTGAACAGGTTGCCAAAATCATCGGAGCAGAGGTCTTGCGGATTGCGGAGTCCGGCGTGAAAAATTCTGAGCCCCGAACCGTCTCGATTGCAGCGGAGGACTGCACCTTGGTGCGGTAACGAAACGACACCCTCGGGTGTTTCCACGTGCAATCCGCGATCGCCAATCGTGAAATAAACTCTGCCGTCTACGTGCAGCATCGGGCCGTGCATGTCGTGGCCCCTGAAGCCGACATGCACACCATACCCGTGACTGAGCGATTTCCGCTTTTCCGCCACTCCGTCCCCATCCTCGTCTTTCAGTTGCCAGAGATCGGGAATGCTGGTCAGTAGCACTTCATCCCTCAAGGCCAGGATGCCCGCGGCAGGCCCACTTTCCACCCGGTTGAACCGATCGGCAAAAACTGTCGCGCGATCGGCCCGACCATCGCGATCGGTGTCCTCAAGCAAACGGACCCGATCGTGCCGTTTTGTATAATTTTCGACCTCTTTGCCATGTTTTCTCTGATGCATCGCCAGTCGATCGGCAACGGTGCGGCAGGCCAGATCATCCTCGAGGCTCGTGGATTGCGGATTGTTGCCGTAGCGAAAAGATTCGACAACAAACACGCGGCCCATCGGATCGATACTCAGAGCCACCGGGTTGGCGAGCATGGGCTCGGCTGCAAACAGTTCGACCGTAAACGGCTTGGGAAGCGAAAAACCTGTGATCGCTTTTTCTGCCTGAGCCGATGCTGCCTCGATGACCGGTTCGAAGGACGGTGGGTTTTTCTCAGCGGAGCAGACTCTCGGCTCTGCCAGCCATGTGGTTGCCAGTGCCGCCGCCGTCAGACCGATAGCTCGGCACCAGACGCCCCACCGGTGGGGCGGGGTGCAACGTAGGCGGCAGCGAACAATGGAGGCGGGAAGCATACGCGAGCGTCAATCCGCGGGGGGTCGAACGGTGGAAATGGAGGACAAGGAAGCGGTTGCCCAGTCCGCCTCTGCCCGATCGGTCTCTTACGCTGTCCATTTTAGACCGGAATTTAAGCCATGTCCAAGACCAAACCACGCAAGCTCCTACCAGGGACTACGACCACCGTTGACACACAGCGTCTGTCCGGTCACGAAGGCGGCTTCTTCACTGGCATAATAAAGCACCGCGTCCGCCACATCCTTCGGCACCCCCCACCGTTCCATGGGAATCGTGGCCAGGTAGGCGTCTTTGTCTTCTTTGGCATCTTTTTCGTGGCGTTCAACGGGTATCCAGCCCGGAGAAACCATGTTCACCGTAATGCCGAAGGGTGCCAGTTCGGTTGCCATGCTGCGCGACCAGCCGATCTGCCCTCCTTTGGCAGCCACGTACCCGCTGAAGGGGGCCACGCTCGTGTGATAAACCTCACTGGTGATGTTGACGATCCGGCCCCATTTTTTGGCTTTCATGTGCGGAAGTGCGCGGCGAGCGAGGAGATAGGGGCTCTTGATGAAAAAGTCGATCATCGATTGGTAAAACTCCCAATCGTACTCCTCGATCGGGAGTAGTGGTTGATCAGGCGTTGCGTTGGGAACCACAATATCAACCGGTCCCAGGTTTGCTTCAATCTCGTTGAACATCCGATCCACGTCTGCTTCGGAAGTGATATCGGCCTGCACGAGCATTCCCTCTCCGCCACTTTGCTGGAATTCCGTAAAGCTCTCTTCGGCACGCGCTCGATTATTGGCGAAATTGACTGCGACTTTTGCACCGGCGGCCGCCAGATTGCGCGCGGTCACTTTTCCCAGTCCCGTGCTACTTCCGGTGACGAGCGCCACATGTCCTTCAAGCGAAAAAGACATTCGATACGGTCTCCGCGTTACTGAATATTGGTGTCAGGAGGCGCAAATCTAACAGGGCACCTGCCACGATGTCAGGGGTGAATTGCCTTGTCGGAAATATCTTTGCGGCACCACGCGCCTTGCCAGCGGATGCACTTCACGGCCCGGTAGGCCTGCAGTTTTGCTCCCGCGATCGTATCGGCCAGGGCCGTCACGCCGAGTACACGTCCGCCATGGGTAAGGATTTCTCCATCCTTCTCAATCGTCCCGGCATGGAAGACTTTGACATCCGGCAATGCGGCGGCCTCGTCTAGGCCCCGGATCGGGTGCCCTTTTTCATAATCGCCCGGATAGCCATCGCTTGCCATCACAACGCAGACGCTGGGCCTTGGATCCCAGCGGGGCGGTTCGATCGAAGCGAGGTCTCCGTTGACGGTCGCCTCAAAGAGATCGACCAGGTCACTCTCGAGCCGCATCATCAGCGGCTGGCACTCCGGATCACCGAACCGCACGTTGTACTCAAGCACCCGGATGCCTTGATTGGTGACTATCAAACCCGCATAAAGGACCCCCTGAAAGGGTTGCCTTCCGCGTTTCATTGCATGGACCGTAGGGACAAGGATGTCTTCCTCCACTTTTGCTTGAGCCGCCGCATCGATAAGCGGAGTGGGGCTATACGCACCCATTCCACCCGTATTCGGACCGGTGTCTCCATCGAGGGCTGGTTTGTGGTCTTGGGCAGCAGGGAGGGTGACCAACGTACGGCCATCGGTAATGGCCAGGATACTGGCTTCTTGCCCGTAGAGTCTTTCTTCAATGATAAGTTCATCTCCCGCCGAACCGAACGCTTTGTCCCCTGCGATCCGCTGCACCGCATCGATGGCTTCTTCCATGGTTTCACAAACAATGACCCCTTTGCCGGCGGCCAGTCCGTCGGCCTTGACGACCCAGGGTCGATCTTCCTGTTGCTTAAGATAAAAGATCGCACTCTCGGCATCACGGAACGCGCGATGCTCAGCAGTGGGCACATCGGCACGGCGGAGGATGTGCTTGCAAAAGATTTTGCTGGCCTCCAGTTGGGCTGCGGCGCGGGTCGGACCAAAGGCACGAATCCCCGCCTCATTGAGGGCATCGACCAGACCGTTTGCGAGCGGTGCCTCGGGACCCACTACCGTTAGGCCGACGGCATTCTGCTTGGCAAACTGGATGATCTGATCGAAATCATTGATCGCTAGATCAACATTTTCCGCGTCCTGCAGCGTTCCGGCATTTCCCGGAGCGACATAAATCCGATCCGAGCGGGGACTCTGTGCCAATTTCCAAGCCAAGGCATGTTCCCGACCACCGCTTCCTATGACGAGTATGTTCATCGAATCTGTTGACCAAGCAGGATTTTTAAGCCAATTTGCCAATCGCCCTGGCAAAAATTTTCCGCTCTTTGTGGACCTCGGGCATCAACCGCCGTCGGTGTTTCAAGCGACCATGGGTGCGAATGTAGCATAAATCAGGGGGCAGCGTCACGGATCGAATTCGTGTGATGGATTGCACGCCGACGCCGGTCCGCGCAAAGTTGAAGTGGGGAAGCCCGCGAATAACTTTACGTTTTGGAGACGACCGTCGTCGTACGGCGTCTACTCCGCGGGTGACCCTGCTCGGCGGTTGCACACCGCGCGGGCTTCTCTTGATGGGGGCCCATTGGACCAAGGGACTTGATCAAAATTTTGATTTGGGTGTCGCAATGTGACGGAAGAGGGATTCTTGAATTTAATCCCCGGTGTTACAATTCAAATCACGCAGTCCCCAGGGGTGAAATGGCGACTGGCCATGGGCCCGGTTGGCGTTGGGGGCAGTTGACAATGAGAGCCCGCAGGGGATAATTTTTTTGGAGTTTGTGAAAAATCTCACAAACTAGGCAGCCGTGCTTGCGGGGAATTGCAACATGTTGCCACCCTGTAGGTTGTGTAATCGCAGGTAGTGCAAAGATGGCTGAAAAAAAGAAGTTGTCCGTGGCTGAGATTTTGGCTGCGGCGCGGAAGATGGATGGCGGCGGAGATGCGGGATCGGACGCATCTTCGGCGAGCGAACCTGCGTCGACCAGTCCGCCCGCTGTGGAGTCTGCACCGGAGGCGACGACCGAGACACCATCGACCGGGACACCGTCCGCTTCAGCTGGCAAGTCGACTGCAAAGTCGACGTCGGGCGAGCAGCTGAGCGTTGCAGAAATGCTTGCGATGGCCCGCGGTGAAACCAAGGGCGGGCAGGCACAAGCGGGGGGCGAGTCCGAGTCGCCCAAGCCAAAGGCAGCAAAACCGACTGCAGCCAAAAAGGCGCCCGCTCCAAGTAAGGCAGCGGAGAAGCCAAGTCTGCCCGCCGAGCGAATGGATACGGCGAGTGTCCTCGCGGCAGCCCGCGGAGATGCAAAGCGGGGTCCGGTAAGTAAAGCAGAGGCGCCTGAACTGCTGCAAAGAAAGCGTCCGGCTTCTGCCGCGTCCACCAAGCCAACGGCACCGGCGATGCCGGAGCGACCGGCTTACGCGGTTCGCCCACCTCAGGAGCAGGTAGAGGAACGGCGGCAGTTTGTATTTCTCTCTGCGATTTTTGGGTCCTCGTTCGCGACCGGAATGACGCTGCTCGGAACGACGACCGTTGTCTGGACGTTGGCTCTGGCAAGATTCATGTTTCCCAATGTCCTGACCGAACCCCCAAGTCAATTCAAAGTGGGCCCCCCCGACGATTTTGCACCGGGTCAGGTGGAGACAAAATTCAAGGCTCAGTTTGGCATCTGGCTCGTCAACGCTGATTATCAAGGCGAACCCTGTATTTTCGCACTTTCGACCGTATGTACACATCTTGGCTGTACACCCAACTGGCTGGATTCGGAACAGAAGTTCAAGTGTCCATGCCACGGGAGCGGTTTCTATAAAGAGGGAATCAATTTTGAGGGACCCGCGCCGCGGCCTTTAGAGCGGTATGCGATCCGTGTGGCCAGCGATGGACAGATCGAGGTGGATAAGAGCAGGAAATTTCAAGAAGAAATGGGGCAGTGGCAAGACCCTGCCTCGTTTGTGCCGGTTTAAATAAGGTTGATTACGCGTCTATGGCAAATGGTCAAAAGCAATCTTTGAGTGATGTGATTCGCGAATCACAGATCTGGAAAAGTATCTTTCGGCATCCGGCGCCGGTGGATCGGCGGAACCGGATCGTGGTGATGCTCACAAATTTCTTTTTGCATCTCCATCCGGTCTCCATTAAAAGGCAAGGAATCGCCCTCAGTTACACCTGGTGCATGGGAGGCGTGACTTTTTTTCTGTTTCTCGTTGAGACCGTTACCGGCGTCCTGTTGATGTTTTATTACCGGCCCACCTTGGAATGGGCTTACAACGACATTCTTTCTTTGCGTGACGTGACGAGTCTCGGAATTCTACGCGAGCTGCATCGCTGGGCGGCGCATGCGATGGTCATTACGGTCTGGTTGCACATGTATCGGGTGTTTCTCACCGGCAGCTATAAACCACCACGCGAATTCAATTGGGTGATTGGTGTGGTTCTCCTGCTACTCACGCTGTTACTTTCGTTTACCGGTTATCTGTTGCCGTGGGATCAATTGGCGATTTGGGCGATTACGGTCGGTTCGAATATGGCCAGAGCAACACCTATTCTCGGTTACGAGGGTCCGGGTCAACAATTATTGACCCTTGGTGGAATCGACATGATTACCAGTGGGAGTGACGCGCGATTTGGTTTGCTCGGAGCACGATTTGTGGGAGAAGAGACCCTCAACCGGTTTTATGTATTGCACTGTATTGCGATTCCGCTAGCGGCGGCCTTTTTGATGGCGATCCACTTCTGGCGGGTTCGGAAAGACGGGGGTATCAGCGGGCCCCTCTGATAATCAAGGTTGTTTATGCACGGTAATAATCAGGTTTTTCTCGAGAGCATTAGCGCCTTTCTGGGGTGGTATTACGTGACGCTTGCGGTCATGAATATGGCCGCCGCCTACTGGCTGTGGCGCACGCGCCACGCAGTGGGACAGGCGATCCTGTGGCTTTTGGTGGGCCTGTTTTATATCGGTTATCTGGCGCCGATGGCGCTCAGCGGGGATGCCGACTGGGTGCCGACAATGCCTGAATCGATTCGCTCGCTAGTGAATTCGGCGCTGGGTGGGTCGACAGGTGCGGTGGTCTATAGCGTCGGTTCGTTGGTCTTGCTCGTTATTCTCTATCTCGGTCGCCGCTTTTTCGTCCGTGGTCCGGTGGCCTGGGCCATGTTGAATCTTTCCCTCTTAGCACTTGGTCTTTCGATGACCGACTACAATTTTTATACGATTGCCGCTAAACCGGATAACGTGCCGATTGTCGGCCTTATATTTCTGCTCGGTTTTTTCACGTGGTTGGCCACATCGCGAGCGGTCCAAAACGATGACCGCATTGCCCGAGGAGAACCGACCCTAGAGCATGCAGGGAATGAAAAGGTTCTGGTCTGGCCCGACCTGGTCTATACAGAACTCATCTGCATGGTTGCACTGACCGCCTTTTTGTTGCTCTGGGGTATCGGTTTACAGGCTCCGCTCGAAGAACCAGCCAGCAGCGTGATGACTCCCAATCCTTCCAAAGCCCCTTGGTATTTTCTCGGTCTTCAGGAGATGCTCGTCTACTTCGATCCATGGATGGCCGGCGTTGTGATGCCCAGCCTGATTGTGGTGGGCCTGATGGCCATTCCGTATCTGGATTTCAATCCAAAGGGATGTGGCTACTACACAATTGTTGAGCGAAAGTTCAGTTACCTCACGTTCCAGTTCGGATTTCTCCTGCTCTGGGTGGTCTTGATCGTGCTGGGCACTTTCTTGCGCGGACCCAACTGGAATATTTTTGGCCCGTACGAGTTCTGGGACGTTCACAAAGTGGAAGCTTTGAATAATGTGGACTTGTCGCAGTACTTTTGGATTTCCGGGATGAACATGGCAATGCCGAAGGCGCCTACTGGAAGTGGGTTCGTTATGCAGTTGTTTTATATCGTTCAGAGGGAGTGGCTCGGTATTGTTTTAGTCTTGGGGTATTTGGTTTTATTGCCACCACTATTAGCGGTCACAGTCTTCCGCAAATACTATCTAAAAATGGGTTTCTTGCGGTTTATGTTGATGTCGAATCTGTTGCTGTTCATGATGATGCTGCCTATAAAAATGGTGCTCCGATGGACAGTGAATCTTAAGTACATCGTGTCGATACCAGAGTATTTTTTGAACCTCTAGTTTGCATCTTTGAGTTTACTGCACATGCCAGCAACCGAAAAAACACGGATTGACACCAAGGTGCTGAACCTCGTCTTCGGGATTGCCTCGATCGGGCTGTTTCTCAGTACGCTTTGGTTGCTTGCGGCGGACCACTCGCGGAAGTGGAAAGACTACCAGCGAAAATTTCAGGAGATAGAAAACTGGACGCTTGTCTCGCGCGACAACGAGCAGCAAACAGAAAACTATACGCTCGCAGAGAATGCCCTGCAGGCAGCAGTTGATCGCGCTGTCCTCACACCACCTTCCCAGACAGAGGTGGATGCGTTTATCGGACAGACTGCCACTTTCGACGGGGTCGAGCGGGTGGAGTCACAGGTAGCCGCGCTCAAGTCGGCCTACGCGGCACTCTCGGCAGAACTTGCCGGATTGGATTTGCCGCACGAAGACAATGCGCAACTTCACAAGCATGCCGGCACGATCGCTGCGCAGCGGGAAAACCTGTTTGCTGAAATGGCTGCTGTGATTGCCGCGGTCAAGTTTGTTGAAGATGGGGGGGCAACAAAGCGCAAGTTTCGTCGTGCCGATCTTGACGCTGCAAAAAGCAAGTACGATTTAGCCGTCCGGGATGGCCTCTCCGCGGAGGAGAAACGCAGGCTGCGCGATGCGATTGCTTTGGTGGAAGCGGATGTTGCTAATTTGACGATTGCGTATGAGGCCGCGAACGAACATCGCAAAGCACTTGAGCGTATCCGAAAAGAATTGCAGGCCGACGAGACGGCGGCCCACAAGCAGTTGACAGAGTTCCGTAGTACACGCGATCAGTTGCAGCGGTCTCTGGCAGAGAAAACGGCATTCGGGCGAGGTTTTCTGGAGTTGCCGATTGTCGATGCCTTTGGTCGACCACTTCAAATCGACCAAATTTGGCTCCCCACTTTGACCCTCAATAATAATTTCCGTGATGTGGCTCGGTTTGATCGTTGCGTGACCTGTCATCAGGGAATCGATACGACAGCACCGGGGTCGGCCACCGAACCAGGGTACCGCGGGCATCAGCCGGTGCGGTCCCTTACGCTGGAAACACCTGCTGCTTTGCCCTCTGGCAGCGAGACGGACGGGCCAACGACTCAATCGCTCTACGGTTTTCAGTTATCCAAGCATGGGTTGATTCGGCCGAGCGACGTCTTGGTTGAATTTGTCTGGCCACGGTCGGCTGCGGCGGTTGCCGGGTTGGAGCCCGGCGATGTGATCACCCATATCCGTGTTGGAGGCCGTAACGAAAAACTTGTTGGGAACGCAGATGCGCTGCGGTATTTGACGCGGCAGGTGCCGTGGGGGCAACCGCTCGAACTAACGGTGCGTCGCGGTTATCCACAGCCCTACAGTTCGCATCCGCGTCTTGACTTGTTTGTCGGGTCAATGAGCCCTCATAAAAAGCAGGAGATGGGCTGTACTATCTGTCATCAGGGACAGGGAAGCGCCACGGATTTCAAATGGGCAAGTCATACGCCGAACGATCCGCGTGAAGCGGAGAGATGGCGAAAAGAATACGGATGGTTTGACAACCATCACTGGGCTTTACCGATGCACCCCGAGCGTTTTTTGGAAAGTTCCTGCCTCAAGTGCCACCATCAGGTGACCGATTTGGAGCCGAGCGAGCGTTTCCCGGAACCGCCAGCGCCAAAACTGATGGAGGGCTATCGGCTCGTCCAGTACTACGGTTGCTTCGGTTGCCATGAAGTGAATGGATATGATGGGCCGGACCATCGCATTGGGCCTGATCTTCGCAGCGAACCGAATTATTTTGCCGCTGCCCAGCAGGTTGCTTTCTTGCTTGATCAGCTATCGCCAAAAAAGGAACACGCACTCGATGCCGCTGCGGCGGCATCCTCGGAGATGGCCGAGTTGACATTACCGGCCATCCGCTCTCTTGCAGAGGAGGTTTCGTACAATCCGGACGATGCAATGAAACGCCGCCAACTGCTCGGTATTTTGGAAGAAGAATCAGGCCGGCAGTACGCCGCCGAAGAATTGCTCGTTGATCCGCGTTTAACCTCGACGGAGGCACGCCAATGGGCGCAGGCCGTACGCGATAACCCGACCGATAGCGCGCCGCGCGAAAAGCTGATTGTGTGGATTGAAGAAGATCGCGAAAAGTCAAATCCAGAGCTTTCGGTAGATTCACACAATCTGATTCCCAGTCTCAAGCAGGCTCCACTGGTGCCATCGGGTGTGTTGCCCATGGTCAACTTGCTCAAGGATGTGGAGGCTCCCGGAACCATGCGCCGCGTGGGACCGAGTTTGCGTTATGTGGGCTCAAAGCTAGGTCTCAAAACGCTCGCAGCCTGGATCAAGCGACCCCAGGACATTCGACCCACAAGCAAAATGCCTGCTTTTTTTGGTTTGCACGATCATCTGAAGGACGATCCTGAGATTGTCTCCGATACGGCGGCTTGGGAAGATATAGAAATTCGCGCAGCGGCGCATTATCTGCATACGCGTAGTCAGCCTTTCGCGTATGCTCCTCCGCAGAAAATAGTCACGGAGTCGCCGAGTGCGGAGCGGGGTAAAATTCAGTTTGAAATTCGGGGTTGTCTGGCCTGCCATAGCCACGAGGGCACACCTGCCGGAGAGGCAATGCAGGGCCCGAATCTTTCTGACTTGGCGAAAAAGATCAATACAGAGAAGGGAAAGAAGTGGCTCCGCAGTTGGCTGCTTCACCCAAGTCGCTATCATCGCCGGACCAAGATGCCGGTCATGTATCTCGATCCCGAACCGTTACTGGACGAGACAGGTGCGCGACAAACGGCCGCAGACGGCACCGTCAAGATGAGTGACCCGGCGGCCGATATGGCGGCCTATTTACTCGGTGCCGATTGGCAACCGACAGAGAACACCCTGCCGCCCCTCTCCGCAGCGCAATCAAAAGTTTTGGACGCCCTGGCGATGGATTATCTCAAAAGTGCGTTTGCAGAAAAACGGGCTGAAGTTTATCTGCGGGAGGGGATACCAACGCAACTTGCCGCCACGCTTAAGGGGGCCGAGGTCGAATTGCTTGGTTCGGCTGATGAAAGTCATCGGCTGCTCTATGTGGGAAGGCGAACGATCAGTAAGTACGGATGCGCCGGATGCCATGACATTCCAGGGCTGGAAGCGGAAAAGCCGATTGGTGTAGCGTTGGCGGATTGGGGTCGGAAGGATCCCTCGAAAATCGCCTTTGAGCATATTGTGCACTACATCGAAAAGAAGCAGGCACACGACGCGTCTGCGGACCATTCTCATGGCCAAGAGGGGCATCCGCAGGACATAGAGGCGACGCACGCGGCTGAGCACGGTATCGACTTGGCCGCATTGCCGTCCGATGAAGGTTATTTCACAGCGGCAATCATGCATCACAGTCGCGAAGGGTTTCTGCGGCAAAAACTTCTGGAGCCGCGGTCCTACGATTATGAGAAAGTCAAGAACAAAGGATACAACGATCGATTGCGGATGCCGCAATTCCCTTGGGCTGCAGGTGTAATGGAGTCGGATGCAAGGAAACAAAAACGCGATGCGGAGATCGAATCGATTATGACGTTTGTCTTGGGATTGGTGGCGGAGCCACCGGGGTCCGAATACGTCTATCAGCCTGATACCCGCCGTGATGCGATCATACAGGGCGAAAAAGTGCTCGCTAAATTCAACTGTGCGGGTTGCCATACGTTAGAACTCGGGCGTTGGGATCTTGCTTACCGTCCGGGCGATTTTGGTGGTAGTGATCCGGTACCGGTCTATCCTTTCCTTGAGCCCTCCTACAGTACGGAGGAAATACAGAACTCCGAGAATGCAGATTGGCAAGGCCTGCTGCACAGTTCTCTGCGGGGGATGGAGCGGGTCGATGCCGACGGTCATCCGGAGCAGATGGTTTACGACCCTGAAGAAGAAGATTATGTGAGCCTGGAAGAATACCGTGATGCCTACGAGAGCAAGCCACCTCCTGGCTCGCAGGGTCATAGCGTTGATCTCTGGAAGCCCACCTATCTGGATGGACATCCCTATGTTGTGAAGGATCCGCTGCGTACGATTCCCGAGCAGATGGTCACCCGTCACTATCCACCGCGGGGCGGTGATTTTGCCAGATTGCTTCTTCCGATTGCCGTGGAACTCGTGCGTAAGACGGAGCCCACGGCCGACGGAACGGCCGCCATGGCTTGGGTGCCTCCGCCACTTGTGGGACAAGGCAACAAGACCCAGGAAGCGTGGCTTGCAGAATTTTTATTGAATCCCTATCCGATTCGTCCGGGTGTGCTGTTGCGGATGCCGAAATTCAATCTTTCGCGTGCGGATGCGGAGAGTTTAGTGCAGTATTTTTCTGCCCGCGATAATCCCGACTACCCGCAGCAGTTTGTGGCCGCGCGCAACCGGGCGGATTTGGAGGACGCTGCGTCGGCGTATCAGCAGCGGATGGTCGCTGCTGGCGAGTCGGACAGCCGCCTGGATGATGCACTTAAAATTGTGATCAATAAGGCGGGCTGCATTGCCTGTCACGCGGTGAATGATCAGCGACCCGAGGGAGGGGATCGAGGCAACGGACCTAATCTTGCCGATGTGCATGAGCGTTTGCAGCCTGCATATATGAAACGTTGGATTGCAAAGCCAAGCTGGATTTTGCCCTACACAAAGATGCAAGAACTGCTTCCCTATAAACCGGATGATCCGCCGACCTACGGTGGATTTGAACTTCCGGTTCTCAATCCACAAGGGCAACCGGTGGTCGGGGCGGATGGAAAGCCAAAACTGGTTGAGCTTTATCATGGCACTGGCAGCGAGCAATTGCAGGCAATCGTTGATCTGCTCGCGAATTTCGGGTCCTATGTCGAATCCAAGACATCGATTCAGGAACGAGCACAACAACTTGAACGGCAGTTAGGCGGTGGTTCAGTCAATCAACAGCAGTCTGCAAACCGAAGGTGAAGATCGGTTGGGGCGGGAGGGCCCAGCGAGCGTTAGCATAGAGGCATGAACGAGAAACGCAGCGGATTGTACAGGCTCTGCTTCCTGCGGGCAGACCCGACCGCTTGAGATGAGAGTGGTCGGGCGGGTGGCAACGGCCTACATTAAAGTAAGGGGATTTATTTGTTGGCGAGAGATTCTTTGAGGTGGTAGATATGTTATCGACAGCTTTTGTATTCCGCTTTTATCGCGCATCTGCCCACATGATGTTGGGTATTTGCGTTGTTGCTGGGCTGCTTGTCGTTCCGCTTGACGCACTTGGTGAGTCGTGGGGAACGCTTCGCGGACGCTTTGTCTACGATGGCGATCCGCCGATAGCCCAGCAGGCGAACATCAACAAAGACACCGACATCTGCGGGAAGAATCCGCCACTTGTCGAAGATCTTTTGGTGGACGGTTCCGGCGGGGTCGCCAACATCGGTATCTGGTTGCTGACAAAAGACGTGGCCGAGCATCCGGAGTATGCCCAGACCGCCGATTCGGTGGTCGCGCTCGACAACAAGGATTGTCGCTTTGAGCCCTATTTAGGCGTCGTTCGCGTCGGTCAGACGCTTCGTTTGCATAACTCCGATCCCGTGAGTCACAACGTCAATGGCGGCAGTTTCCGTAAGAACACACCGTTCAACGATAACCTCCCCCCAGAGGCATCGGTGGATAAGATTTTAAAAGGAGAGGAGCGACTGGGAGTTCCTCTCTCCTGCGGTTCACATGGATGGATGAAGTCCTATGTGCTGGTCAAAAAGACACCGTACGTTGCGGTTTCCAAAGCAGATGGCACCTTTGAGATCCGCAATTTACCTGCAGGAAAGAAACTTGAGTTCAAGACGTGGCATGCCCCAAGCGGTTATATTACCGAACCGAAACTGGATGGGAAGGCAGTCAAATGGAAGCGAGGCCAGTTTGAAGTCATGGTTGACGAAGGAGATAACAACGACTTGGGCAAGATTGTAGTTAGTCCAAAAGATTTAAAGTAACGGGATCCAAACAACAGGTAGTGATTGCATGCGTAAGATTTTATTAGCGATACGTTTTCTCCTTTGCCCTGCCCTGCTTTCTGCCCTCGTCGGTGGTTCGCTCAGCTTGTCTGCCGCTGAATCTGGGACACTGCGAGGTCGGTTCGTTTACGAGGGGCAGCCTCCCAAGCAGACTAAACTCATCATCAACAAAGATCAGGACATCTGTGGTGCGTTCGATCTTCGAAATGAACAACTCGTGGTTGCCGAGGATGGTTCAATGCGTGATGTGATTATCTACGCCCGTAAACTTCCTGGCCCGAGCGGCCAGGGTGAGGACGATGTGGTCGTTCTCGACAATAAGGACTGTCGGTTCGCCCCGCATGTGGTTGCTGTCCGTCCGGGGCAAACACTGCGGATTAAAAACTCGGATCCTGTGGCACATAATACGGATATCAAGTTCAATTCGAACAGCGCATTTAACGAGGGACTTCCCCCGACCGCGACAAAGGACCTCAAGCTTTCGAAGGCGGAACGAAAACCGGTGAGTGTGTCCTGCAGTATTCATCCGTGGATGCGGGGCTACTTGGTGGTGCAGGATACGCCGTTTATTGCGATTACTAAGGAGGATGGAAGTTTCGAGATTGAGGGTCTTCCGGTGGGTAAAGAGGTCGAGTTTCAGGTTGCCCATCCCAAGTGGAAAACGGTGAAGTTTGATGTCGATGGCAAGCCAACCAAGCGTGGTCGCTTTAAGTTGAAGGTCGTTGCTGGGGAAAACGATATGGGGGACCTGGCGGTCAAGCCAGAATGAATTGCAAATGATGATCGATCAGCGTAGCAGACAGTATCAGAAACGGAGATCGTGCGTAGCCGTGCGACTGCTGTTCTTTTTTATATCTGTGGGAAGCGTCGCCGTTACGGGCTGCAACCGCGATAACCTGCGAGGCGCGATTCCGGATCAAGCGGTAGCCAAAGAGATCCGGCTTACGCTCGCCAGTTCGGATGTGGGTCCGGCGGTCGCCGATCAATCTGCTTCGCAGCAGAGGACCGGCTGGGGAACGCTCAAAGGACAGATTCGAGTGGTTGGCGCCATGCCGCCCGATCGGTTGCTGAACATCAATAAAGATCAGGCGGTTTGCCAGCCTGGTGGCGCACCTGTCCGAGGGGAGACGGTGGAAGTCGACCCGGCGACCGGAGGTTTGGCAAATGTTGTTTTGTATGCCCTGGATCTTGATGGTGAGAATGTGCACGAAGGCTCTAAAGCGGGAAAGACCGACTCGATTTTTTACGATCAGAAGGTTTGTCGTTATCTCTCCCATGTGTTGCCCATGCAGACAACACAGTCGCTTGAGGTGAAAAATAGTGATACTGTTTCGCACAACACGCAGATCCAGGCAAAGCGGGGCCGATCAATCAACGAAAATATTCCTCCCGGAAGTTCCGTACAGTACTCGCCGGGAAAAGAGGAGAAAGAGCCGATCAGTGTTAACTGTGCGGTGCATCCATGGATGAAGGCCTACCTCCTGCCACGGGACAACGGCTATTTTGTGACGACGCAGCAGGATGGATCTTTTGAGATTGCAAATCTGCCTGCCGGCATCGATCTTTCCGTGCAGGCGTGGCAGGAAAAACTGGGTAAAAATTTTGATGGCATCAAGGTCAATGGTCAGCCGGCAACTTGGAAGCGAGGTCGGATTGCTTTGAACTTGAAGCCGGATGAAACGGTGATGCTGGATGTTGAAATACCGGCGTCCGTACTGGAGTGATCACGCGAGGTTTTCGAGGTTGTTAGTAGAGCCAACGCATATGAAACGATTTAATAAAAAAGTGACAGCATGGCGAGGCGTCCCTTGGGGCAGGCTCCGTTTTGGAGTAAAGCACAGGATCTTGCGCGCGTCTTTTGCCAATCTTTTCTGGGCGTGCTTCGTCGTGCTGGCCGGGTGCCAGGCGGAGGTTCCATATTTCCGTCCCAATCTTGTCGAAATTGAAATCGAGCAGGATGCCGGTGAACCGGTGACGGAAGCTCAACAGCGCACGATCAATGAAACGATGCTGGCGTTGTTTGGCACTCCCGACCATCCGGCGAATCCGTTTCCTCAGGATGCCGAAATTGTTGACGCGACGAGCCCGCTAACGACATTTGGATTTGATGTTGGAAAATTGAAAACTTCGGCCGGTCGCGTCTATCGCGATGAAGAGGGAAACCAGCATGGGCTCTTTAGGTTACACTGTGCCCATTGCCATGGGGTTACCGGTGGAGGCGATGGCCCGACAGCACCTTTCCTCAATCCTTATCCGCGCGACTATCGCCAGGGAGTCTTTAAGTACAAGTCCACCTTTGGAGCTGCGAAGCCCACGCATGACGATCTCAAGAGAGTTCTGGTCAATGGTGTTGCGGGAACATCGATGCCTTCCTTTAGGCTCTTGCCTGATAATGAAATTGAGGCCCTCGTCGAATACGTTCGCTATTTGAGTGTTCGTGGTGAGACAGAAATCAGGTTGATTGAATATATGGCAGCCGAAGGCGAGATGCCCGGATCGGTGGGCGAGATAGCAGGTGGTTTCCCGCTGGCCCTCGACGAAGAGGGTATTCCGGAAGAGGAACCGGAAGAAGAGAATGTGGTTGCCTCGGTGCTATATCAGTGGAAATCAGCGCCGCTTCAGGTGATCCGTCCGGTATCGTCACCCATCGATTATGCAAACCCTGATTCTGTGGCGATGCAGGCGTCGATCGCACGTGGCGAAGAACTTTTTTATTCGAAGAATCTTCAGTGCAACAGCTGCCATGGGGACTCGGCTCAGGGAGACGGGCAGCGCGACAAATACACGGTCTGGTTCAAATGGCGAGAAGATCTCGGGACCAATAACGACGACCCGGCAGAGATCGACCGCGTCGTGCACCAGTTCATGGAGGTCGGAGCGCTGCAGCCTCGCACAATCCATCCGCGGAATCTGCGACTCGGGGTCTATCGCGGCGGCCGCCGACCGATTGATGTTTACCGGCGGATCTATTCAGGGATCAACGGAGGCCCGATGCCTGCTCAGGGAACGGCGAGTGGAATTGGTGGAAATGAGGTGCCCGACGGCGAGGCGGGAGGAAGTATTCGCAGAGAACAAATTTGGGATGTTGTGAGTTATGTGTTGTCGCTTCCCTACGAACCGCTCAGTCAAGGACCGCCACAGCGGCAGGGATCGAAGTACACACCGAGATAAAAATATTCGATAGGAGTAAGTGGCGATTGATGGCGTCGGATGGAAAATACCGTTTTATAAAAACATAAAAGCTGAGACCTCCTTCGGCACTTGAAAAAATGTCTTCAAGTGCCGAGGCGGGCAAAGAACCTGGAGTGCTGAAGTGGGGAGATACTGGAGTTTATTGTTTTTGCTAGTGCCCGTGCTGGGGACCGCGCTGTTTGTGGTCGCCTATGATGAGCATAGTCGACCACTCTTGAATCATTGGTTTCCCAAGGATGTCTCAGAGTACGGCCATGTGATCGATAATTTGTTCATGGTGATTCTCTGGTTGACCGGGGCCGTCTTTATCGGCACGCAGTTAACTCTGGTATGGTTTATGTGGAAATATGAAGCGAATGTCAGTAATGAACCGGCAAAGTTTACGCATGGAAGTCATAATATCGAGGTCATCTGGACTGTCATTCCGGCCGCGACTTTATTGTTCATCGCGATTTACCAATTGAATGCGTGGGCAGACACAAAAGTTCGTGAACCGAATAATCCTGGAATGACTGTGGAGGTTGTCGGCCGGCAGTTTGAATGGCGACTGCGTTACCCGGGGCCCGATAAGAGGTTTGATACACCGGATGATCTTTTCTCGGTCAACGAGCTTCACGTTCCGGTCGACGAAGACATTCTGGTTCACCTCAAGAGTTCCGATGTACTGCACGACTTTTTTCTTCCCAATCTGCGAGTCAAGCAGGATGCCGTACCCGGTATGAAAATACCAGTCTGGTTCCGTGCAACCGAAGAAGGTGTATTTGATCTGGTGTGTGCTGAACTCTGTGGTTGGGGGCACTACAAAATGAAGGGACTTTTGCGGGTGGAAAGTCGCGAAGCTTATAACGCCTATTTGGCCGAGTTGAAAAAACAGCAGCATCTCTCGGCTATGACTGTTGGAGAAGACGAATCATGAGCACCGCATCGACAGTAGATCCTCACAATCAAGCGTCCGGAGGACATGCACCTGGTGGCGTGAGTCACTTTATTTGGACGTATGTTTTTTCGCGAGATCATAAGATTATCGGGCTGCAATTTCTGTTTTCGACGCTGATCTGGTTTCTGATCGGTGGGCTCTTGGCGTTGGCCGTGCGCTGGCAAGTCGCTTGGCCGTGGGGAGAGGGAGCACCGTTTGGTATCCAAGGCATGCCTGTCCTCGGTAATTTGTTTTTCGCCGAACAGGGTGGTCAGATTTCGCCTGAGTTTTATACGATGCTTTTTACAATGCACGCCACGGTGATGATCTTTTTTGTCATCATTCCGATTCTTGCCGGAGCGTTCGGGAACTATCTGATTCCGCTGATGATTGGTGCGGACGATATGGCTTTCCCCACACTCAATATGCTCAGTTACTGGTTCATGTGGCCGGCATTTATGGTGATGACGGCCGCCTTTTTTGTCGAAGGAGGCGGGCCCGCTGCGGGTTGGACTTCCTATCCCCCGCTTTCGGTTTTAACAGAGGCCGCGCCCGGCAGTGGTGCAGGTCAGACCTGCTGGCTGGTGGGAATCACGTTGGTCGGGATTTCCTCGATGATGGGGTCGGTGAATTATCTGACCACGATTCTTCAAATGCGTGCACCGGGGATGACAATGTTCCGCCTGCCACTGACCATTTGGAGCATGTTTATCACAGCCGTCCTGCAGGCGTTTGCATTGCCCGTGCTGACCGCAGCCGGTGTGATGCAGTTGACGGATCGTTTGATTGGAACCGGCTTCTTTCTTCCGGACGGTGCCACCGCGAATAACATGCCGCTTGCGACTGGCGGCGGGCAGCCGCTTCTTTGGCAGCACCTTTTTTGGTTTTACTCCCATCCGGCCGTTTACATCATGATTCTCCCGGCGATGGGAATGGTATCGGACATCATCAGTTGTTTTGCCAGAAAACCGATTTTCGGATACAAACCGATGGTTTATTCGATTGCAGGAATAGCCGGATTGGGGTTCGTTGTCTGGGGGCACCATATGTTTGTCTCGGGAATGAATCCATTTCTAGGAATGACATTCATGGTGGCCACGATGATGATCGCGCTCCCAAGTGCGATTAAAGTTTTCAATTGGTTGGGGACTATCTGGAGTGGGAAGCTACTTTTTTCTACCCCGATGCTGTTTGCCCTGTCGTTTGTTTCGATGTTTATCATTGGCGGTCTTTCCGGGATTTTCATGGCCGCAACACCGGTTGATATTTTTATCCACGACACCTATTTCATCGTCGCTCACTTTCACTATGTGTTGTTCGCGGGAACGGCGATGGGTGTCTTTGGCGCCATCTATTTTTGGTTTCCAAAGATGTTCGGACGGATGATGAACGAAAGTTGGGGCAAGCTGCATTTCTTTCTCACCTTTCTCTTTCTCAACGGAACCTTTTTCCCCATGCATATCCTCGGTGTTGTCGGCTTTCCTCGCCGCCTGGCAGATGCCTACCAATATGAAGTGTTTCATAATCTGAAACCGATGAATGAATTCATCACCTGGTGTGCCATCGGGATGGTTGCAGCGCAAGTGGTTTTCTTTGCGAATTTCTTCTACAGTATCTTTCGCGGTAAAAAAGTAGGCAGGAATCCATGGGGTGCCAATGGCCTGGAATGGACGGCACCAAGTCCACCGGGTCATGGTAACTTTGATTTCCAGCCGATTGTTTACCGAGGTCCGTACGAATATGCCTCCCCGGAGGTCGATACCGATTTTTACCCGCAAACGCAACCGCCGCCGGAAGAAACCATCCCGGTGGGTATCCCGGAGGCGGAACCAGTGGCTTCAACCTAAAGCGAATTTGTGCCGAACAACAGGTTTGGCCTCGCAACAATGCCTCAAGACACGATCGTTGCAACACAGGGCTCCAATGCTAAAACGAGAAGACCGACCAAGCGAAGTACGGGGTGAGACGCACCCTTCGTGGTGGCCGCACGGCGTGGCGGCAACACTGCTGGTTGCGACCTGGTTGCTGATCTGTGTCGGGGGACTTGTGACGACCACCGGTGCGGGCATGGCTTTTGAGGACTGGCCCACGTCCGATGGCAAGAATATGTTTCTTTATCCGTGGTTTGAGGCTGCAAAAGATAAATTCGTTGAACACGGCCATCGTCTTTTCGGCGCAGCGGTGGGTATGATCGCGATCGGACTTTGTGTGGTCGCTTGGCTCAAGGATTCACGTCGCTGGTTAAGATGGTTGAGTGTACTGGCCCTGGTATTGGTTATTTTCCAGGGCCTCCTCGGTGGCCTGCGGGTACGGTTTGACGATATTCAGATTGCAAAAATTCACGGTTGCGTGGCCCCGTTGTTTTTCGCGCTCGTCGTCGCGCTCACTGTCTTTACCTCCCGATGGTGGCATGCGCGAAAAGTCGTCCGTTCTGCAGCGAGCGGACGACTGCAGCGGCTTGCCGTTTTCACGGCACTTCTTGCCTATACGCAACTCGTTCTCGGTGCACAATTGCGGCACGTTTCGCCCTTGTCCACGGGGTCTAGTTTTAAGGTGACGATTTTTTTTCACTTATTCCTCGCCGCTGTGTTGCTTGGTGATGCGATCGTGTTTTGGTGGCAAGCGGAGCGACATTTCAAGGGGATAAGGTCCTTGCTCCGGCCGCCCCGAATATTGCTGGGGCTCGTTTTTGTTCAACTTTTCCTTGGGGCAGGCACGTGGATACTCAAGTATGGCTGGCCTGGCGGGCTCTTTGCCGAGACGTCTGGACTTGCCGGTTGGACAAATACCGCGGGTGGTCCGCTTCAGACTTTTGTGGTCACGGGCCATGTCGCCGTAGGTTCGCTCATCCTCGGTACGAGTCTCTGGGCGACGCTACGTTTTTTCCGTGGCGCGGAGCGCGGACCGCAAAGGTGTCTATCGGCAGATACGGCTGCAACTTGCTCCGCGATGGGGGCCACCGCATGAATTTGCCTTCCCTCGCGCTCGGTCATGATAGAACGCGGATCGTTCCCCACATCGGTGCGGTGCTGGAGTTGACTAAACCGAAAATTGCACTGCTCGAATTATTGACTGTCTGGGTTGCAGCCTGTGTGGCTTGTTCTGGAATTCCTGGAAACTGGGTGTTGATTGTGAACGCCCTAGTGGGAACGGCGTTGGTGGCGGCGAGTGCAAGCACGCTCAATCAATGGTTAGAACGCTATCCAGATGCTCAGATGCTGCGGACTGCCGAGCGGCCGTTGCCGTCCGGCGAGGTCTCTGAACGCGAAGCATTTTTGATCGGAGTGATCACGATGGTGATCGGCACCGTTTACCTGGCGGTCTTCGTGCATTGGTTGACTGCCGTCTTGGGTTTGATGACCTGGGTGCTTTACGTATGTGTCTATACACCGCTCAAACGGCGTACCAGTGCGAACACTGTGGTAGGTGCCGTTGCCGGAGCGCTGCCGGTGCTGATGGGAGCATCGGCTGTATTGTCGGATGGGGGTACCCGCGAGGGGCTGCTGCTCGCAGCAATTCTGTTTGGCATCGTTTTTTTTTGGCAGTTTCCACACTTTATGGCGATTGCCTGGATCTACCGCGACGACTACCGACGGGCGGGTTTCAAAATGCTCACGGTGACCGAACCGACCGGTCGCGTGGCGGGCTTGCAAGCGGTTGCATCGTCGGCCCTCCTGCTCCCGTTGAGTTTGCTTCCGGCAGTGATGATGAAGACGGGACCGTTTTATTTCTTCCTGGCAATGATGCTTTCGTTACTTCAATTGGCCGTTGCCATCGATTTTTTGTTTCGGCCCACGGACCGTTCGGCGCGGCGGATGCTGCGAATGTCACTTATTTATTTGCCCGCGCTCTTTGGAATGCTATGGCTAAGTCCTTTTGTTTTTCCCTGGTTGTAATCGCGCTATCTTAAGAGGAGTTATTTTTTGTAATGTCCGACGAGCATCATGGTCATATCCAACTTCGGTACCATCCGGGCATGCCGATGTCCAATGGGAAGACATGTATGTGGTTGTTTTTGTCCACAGAAATTATGTTTTTTGCTGGTCTTATCGGCACGTATATTGTGCTCCGTTTCGGTGCCCCCTCTTGGCCTCTGCCGCACGAAGTGCATCTGAGTGAGCCGATCGGCGCATTCAATACTTTTGTGCTGATATGTTCGAGTGTGACCGTGGTGTTAGCGCTTGAGGCAGCTCGGGTTAATCGTGTGGGGCAGGCGAAGGGATGGATTGCAGCCACCCTTCTGCTCGGGTGCGTTTTCCTAGGGGTCAAGGCTTACGAGTACCAAGCTAAATTTTCACATGGTATTTATCCCCAAAAACCACATAGTTTGATCTACGAAAAACCAGATCTTGCTTATGCGTCGATGGTACGGCAAACGCTTGAGGCACATCAGGTTCGCCTGGCAAGTGCTGGAAATCCTTCCACCGATGAACAGGATCAATTGGCGGTCACGGGGACGCTCTTGCGTCACTTTGCCCGCCCCGCAGAATTGACTGCAGCGCAGTCGGGCAATCAGCAGGGTCAGGTTGTTCTCAATCGATTGGCCGCAGCGATCATGCCGCACGGAGATCAAATGCCGGTGCAGCGGAAACTGCTGAAACAAGAAAAGCAAGAATTAGAAAAGCGGCGGGATGGTCTCGATGCGAAGTTAAGTCCTCTCAGAATGCAACAAAAAGAACTTAAAAGTCGGGGCCAGGAGAATGCAGCGACTGAAGAACAATTGTCGGAATTAAATAAAAAGATTGCCACCCTTGGCGGCGAAGCGATAGAGGTGGAAGGTCGATTGAACGCCATTACTATTCTTGCAGGTGCAGATCACGGACTGAATGAAAAGTACCATTGGCTACATTTGCCAATGGTGATACCGGGTGGAAATATGTGGGCGAGTACCTATTTTCTGTTAACGGGTTTCCATGCACTTCATGTTTTAGTGGGGCTGATCGTATTTGCCTTGTATTTGTTTATCCGACTCGACAGAGAGCGAGCACCTCACATTGAATATATTGGACTGTATTGGCACTTTGTGGACTTAGTCTGGATTTTCCTGTTTCCTTTATTGTATCTCTTTTAATTCAAGGGGCCCCGATGTCCGAACAACCAGAAACGGGATCGCACTCTGAGAGTGATGCGACGGAGGATGAAGCCCATCACGGTGGGAGCATTAAGACCTACGTCCTCGTGTTTCTAGCGCTTTGCTTGCTGACCACAGCCTCTTTTTTTACGTACAGTGAATTCTGGCGAGAGCATTTCTCCACGCAGGCCGGTTGGGCCTTTATGATGGCGGTCTCCTGTACAAAGGCACTTTTGGTTGTGTTGTTCTTCATGCACCTGCTGTATGAGGCAAATTGGAAATATGTCCTTACGATTCCAACAATTTTCATGTCCATTTTTTTGGTGCTGATGTTGATTCCCGATGTGGGCATGCGAATGAACCGTGCCTCAGAAGAACGTCTCAGGCATATGGCAATCGAACATGTGACCGACGAACACGCCGCCGAGACAACGGCAAGCGAGGATAATTCTGCAGTCCATTCAGCAAAAGAAGAGCATCCGTAAGAAGCAAGGTCGTGCCATGAGCGATTGCTTGAGAGGTAGAATTAAAGGAAATGTCTAGATGAACGCAGCACCGGCGATTACAGTTTCCGCTTTGCGACATCATTATGGCGACCGTTGCGCGATCGACGATCTTGGATTTGAAATAGCACGGGCGGAAATATTTGCCTTTGTGGGTCCCAATGGAGGAGGCAAGACGACGCTCTTCCGTATTCTCTCGACGCTCATGCCGATGCAGGCAGGAAAGGCAGCTGTTTTAGGTTATGACCTGGAGACAGCGGTGGGGCCGATCAGGCGCGAAATCGGTGTTGTCTTTCAGGCACCGAGTCTCGATAAGAAGCTTACGGTGGATGAAAATCTCCGCCACCAGGGGCATCTGTATGGTCTCTCGGCAAGTGATCTCCGTGCGCGGCGCGAAGAACTACTCGTGCAGGTTGGTCTTCGGGACCGCCGTAGCGAGTTGGTTGAGAAACTTTCCGGCGGGTTGCGGCGACGCGTCGAATTAGCCAAGGGGATGCTCCATCGGCCACGACTGCTCTTACTCGATGAACCGAGTACGGGACTCGACCCGGTGGCCCGTAGCGATCTCTGGAATTACCTTCGTCAGCTACAAGAAACCCAGCAAGTGACAGTCGTCTTGACGACGCACCTGCTCGAAGAGGCTGAGAAAGCAGACCGAGTGGCTATTCTGAATGAAGGTAAGTTGGTGGCGATCGATACCCCCGACGCTTTAAGGGCGACAGTGGGCGGAGATACGATTACGATTCAAACTAAAGAGACCGCGAAGTTGGCGGAGGACATTCGGAGAGAATTTGGGTTCTCGGTCGAAGTCTTGGACGACGAAGTCCGGTTCGAGCAACCGGAAGGACATCGTTTGATCGCTAAAATTGTTGAGGCATTTCCCGGTCGTATCGATGCGATTACATATGCTCGGCCATCGCTTGAAGATGTGTTCATCGATCGGACCGGACATCGATTCCGGCAAGATCGACTTCGCGAAGCAGGAAAAGATTAGCTGGAAACTTTTTAATGGTACATCTTCCGTGACGACATCTTCGACAACACCGACTGTGCCGGTTCCCCATGTGGCGGGAGCATGGCTGGCTGTTTGGACACTCTGCCAGAGGGAATTGGTTCGATTCTTTCGCCAGAAAAATCGGGTGATTGGAGCCGTCGGACAGCCTATATTATTCTGGCTGCTGTTCGGTTCGGGGTTTGGTTCCTCCTTCCGCGTGCCTACCGAGGGTGGGGAGTCGATGAATTACTTTCAGTATTATTTCCCGGGTACCTTGGTGCTGATCGTGTTATTTACAGCCATCTTTGCAACGATCTCGATCATTGAGGACCGCCGCGAAGGTTTTTTGCAGGCGGTGCTGGTCGCTCCCGTTTCGCGCTTTGCGCTCGTGTTAGGCAAGGTGCTCGGGGGGAGTCTTATTGCCCTCGCGCAAGGTCTTCTGTTTTTACTGCTCGGGCTCACAATCGGCATCTCCTTTTCCCCGCTGCAATTATTGGCAATTGTTGCTTACCTTTTTGTGATTGCGATCGGTCTTACCGCCTTAGGATTTATTCTGGCCTGGAGGCTCGATTCTACGCAGGGATTTCATGCAATCATGAGCGTTGTGCTGCTTCCCATGTGGTTGCTCTCAGGCGCTTTTTTTCCTGCAAGCGATAATTTTCTTGCTTATATTTTGTGGATCAACCCGCTTACTTATGCGGTTGCTGGTCTCCGACGACTGTTGTTTGACCTCCCCTTTCCGGATTTACCGAGCGCGACAGTCTGTTTACTGGTCACTCTTGGCTTCACCACTCTCTGTCTTGCGGTTGCTTGGTGGTCCGCTCGTCGTACAACCAAGGGAGATCTTCTTTCATGAGTAAGTCGGTGAAAATCTGGGTATCGCTTTTACTTCTTGCGCTTGCAGGCTACACCCTTTACTCAATGGTGCGGATTTCAGGACAATTGAGTGAACGTAGTGCAGAGCAAAAAAAAATAGTGGATGCAAAAGAGGGAGAAGGAGAATCTGAACATCCGGTCCAACCCGTCAATCTCGATATGTTTGAGATGACGTCTCAAGGGGCGGAGCAATTTCCCTTCAAAGAATTAGAAGGAAAAGTATGGATCGCAAGTCTCTTTTTCTCTTCTTGCCCGCATGAATGCAAAAGCCTCAATCAGGCGATTGCTGCTTTGAATCGAGACCCCGAGTTTAAAGACGTGCAGTTTGTCTCTATTTCGGTCGATCCGGACGTCGATAGTCCACAAACGCTCGCCGAATATGCTCAGTTATTTGATGCCGACCCGGAGAAGTGGTTGTTTTTAACGAGCGATTTGTCACAGGTCGCCCGTTTTGGTCGGGCAATCAATGTGCCTGCCGGCTTCAAGACCCATTCACGGCGGTTGGTTCTGGTCGATAAGCAGGGAAAACCGCGCGGGCAATTTAGCTACAATGACGCGGCGGATATTGCGCGACTGAAGGCCGAACTTCCGGCCATACTGGCAGAACCGGCGGATGCGGGAAAAGCAATCCAAAACGAAGAGGCCAACTCCGCGCCAATTAATAGTCCCCCAAGCCCCCCATCTGCTCTCGAGGATCAAGCGGCATGAATGTGGATGCTGAAATTTTTCCGCTTGTCAATGCAACGCTTAATTTTCTTGCGACGATACTGCTTTTACTCGGCTATATCCTGATCAAACAGGGCAAAGAGCGAGGTCATAAATGGACGATGCTTTCTTGTTTTTTCGTTTCCATCGTCTTTTTGATCTGTTACCTGACGTACCACTATTTGTTCGGCAGCACACGTTTTCCCCCTTATCCGCCGGTTGTCGTTCGCTGTCTTTACTACGTCATTCTGGTAACGCACGTGGTTCTTGCCATGTACGTTCCGGTTGGTGCAGTGATTACGATCTATTACGGCCTCAAAGATAACCGGATCAAGCATCGAAAATGGGCCAAAATTACATTTCCGATCTGGCTCTATGTTTCGGTCACGGGTGTGATCGTCTATTTGATGCTCTATCAGATCTATCCACCTGAGGCGGTATCGTGGATTTTCTCTAGACCTTTTACAGTAGGGCTCCTATAATTTCATAGAAGGTTCTGGGCCAGGAATTAGGTGCGATGTTAAAACTGCAGCGTCAAATACGGCACACAACACGAGTCGCCTTCTGGACGCGACTGTTGCTGATTGTGTTGCTCGTGGTGATGATCGGAACGCAATGTGCGGATGCGTGTCCCGGTTGCAAGAATGCGCTTTCAGAGAATGATCCACAACATGCGCAGATGGTCCGCGGTTACTTCTGGAGCATCCTTTTTATGATGGCCATGCCGTTTGCGATTGCAGGAACTTTCGGAACGTTTTTCTATCTGGAGATTCGTCGCAAACGATCAACAGAGCAAGCAGAAGATTCTCTCGGCTGACTTGGTTTGGCTGTATCCGGTCGCTGTCCGCTTGGTCTTGGTCGCGGTATAGAACCGCTATACAGTTGGAGTCTTTCCCGTGTCGATAATCACTCGGAGATCACCGTTGCGACGGGTAAAGCCGATGCGGTCCAAGTACTCGCAGATCGGAACAGCATATTTCCGTGAGATCTCCAGTTCTTCCCGAAGCTCACTTACGGTAAACCCCGCTCCGTTCCCATAGCGATTGTTCAATCGTAAGCGAAGGCTCTCCTCGATCTCCGTATGTAGGAGTAGTGAATCGCTTAAGCGAATCAGTAAGCCCTGTGCCTCTGCCAACTCGATCAATTGTGGAATGCTCTGGCGATTGTGAGTTGCCTGCGTTTGAATGTCATTGACCGAAGGTGGTCGGAACCCGGCATCGTGGTATTGAAGCGTAAGTTCCTCCAGAAGTTGTGCTTCCTTCTGCGATAACCGCGGCCCGCGGTCGGGCAAGGCCACACCACGCGTGTTTAAACAGATGATATTCTGTGCTGCAAGTCGCTCGAGCAGTGCTTTGGTGGTCACCCGATTCCCGAGGAAACGGAATTTTTCTTCGAGTTGGCTTTGAGGGAAATTGAGGTTTCGTGGGTGTTCGTCATGGAGTCTTGCTAGTGTTTTGACAAGATCGCGACCAAGTTGCTCGAGGTGACGGTGATGAATTTCCATTTGGCGGGTTGGCGACACCGTTACGCATTCGATCAGTTCGTCCGCGGCAAGTAATTGATCGCGCACTTTTTCCGGTTCTTCGATACCAGCGGCACGATTTAAATCATTTGCGTGCCACGGTTGCCAGCGAAAGAAATAGACTGCCGCGGCGGCTCGGGAAAAAATATTTTCCTCACGCAGATTTTCGAGTTGGTTCCAATCCTCAGTTTTCTTGCGGCGAAACTTCCAGGTCTCAGGTGCTAAAACCCTTCCCCCACCGATCGTTCTGACTGGAGATTCGCTACGGATCACAAACGGTTGTCCCCAGGACGTGGTCACGGGTGTTTCTAGAAGCAGTTGGGCGACACGACGTTCTTTGGAAAGGATAGGGACAGATTCTCGCAACAGTATGCGGCCGAGAACTTCTGTGGTTCCCAGATGTATGCGAATTCTTTGGCGGTGTTTGAGGACGCTCCGGGAAGCGGAGATGGGTGCTAGTTCGACACCGAGGAGCCGAGACGGCCTGAGGAGATTTAGGCTTGCCAGCTCGCTCCCCCGCGAAACTTCTTCCTGTGTGATACCGGCAAGATTAACGGCAGCACGCTGGCCACGTTCGATCTGCGTCACCTCGCGTCCGTGTGTTTGTAGGCTGCGAACGCGCGCAATCCGATCGCTGGGGTAAACATGCAATTCATCGCCGACATTCAGTATGCCCCGGAGGACACTCCCACGAACGATCGTTCCATGACCTGGGAGTGAAAAAGTGCCATCAACCGCCATGCGGAAGGGACCTGCTGTTCGCGAAGCCCCAATCTTTACTCCGGATGCAATGCTGCTAAGTAGCTGATCTTTGAGTTGCTCAACCCCCATTCCCGACAGGGAACTTGTGCGGACGATGGGGGCATCGGCCAAAAAAGTACCCTGAACTAATTCGCGAACTTCAGACTCGACCAAATCGATCCACTCTGCATCGGCAACATCGCACTTGGTGAGTGCGATGACTCCAGCGGAGAGGTTGAGGAGGCGGAGGATTTCCAGATGTTCGCGGGTCTGAGGTTTGACCGAATCGTCGGCTGCCACGACAAAAATCGCAATATCGATTCCCGTTGCCCCGGCAAGCATATTGCGGACGAATCGCTCGTGCCCCGGCACATCGACGATCCCCAGGCGATACTCACCCAACTCAAGCTCGGCAAAACCGAGATCGATCGTAATACCGCGTTTCTTTTCTTCCGGTAGCCGATCGGTGTCGATCCCCGTCAGCGCGCGTACTAAAGCCGTTTTCCCATGGTCGATGTGACCGGCGGTGCCGAGGATCAGATGGGTAGGCATTCCCCCATTCTAAGTCATGGCTCGAGGATTCAGGAGCCCCTGAGAAGGTTTCTGCCGAACGCTTACTTCTGTGTTGCCCGTTCCGTTGCGCTCGGAAAAGAATCATCCTCGATCGCAGCCTGGCGAATTTCAGCATCTTTGCTGCCGCCCACGATTTTCTCAGGAGAGAACGCTTTGAAGGTACCAACTGCACCGTTGCAGCCGCCCAAAATGGCCAAAAGCATGATCTGGGCCCACTGCAGCTTGATGAAAATGTGGCGAATTGCTGTCATGCGATTCAGAGGCAATAGAACGAACCTAGTTCCATAAAAATTAGAACGGAATTATTTTTCCGGAGCGGCCAATTTCACTGGAACCGCTTTCACTGGAACCGCTTTCTCTGGATTGGAAGCAGACATCAAGCGAGGAAACTTAATCCGTAACGGTTCCCACTTTGGCCAGTCAAACTCTGGCGTCAAAGCCTTACGTGTCCGCGAGAAGGCGGCTGCGGTTTCTTGCCCAATTCGGGAAAAACTTTTTCTGATTTCTATGGCCGTTAATGGACGGGCTAACTCGTCGGACTCTTCATCTGTTTTGTTAACTTTTTCTGATTTCGATTTTTCCGTTTCTAGCTTTGTCTTTTTTGGTGCTTTTTCCTCAGCAGTACGTTTTCCAAAAGGACTGATTTTACGAATCGACCAATCCTCAGCGGTACTCTGGTTCTGGAAAACGGTAGCAAGAAGGAACGAAAACAAAGCGACAGTGGATAATGCACGAAAAGTCACAATCAGCGTCTCCTCAGGGTAAGTCCTGTTTTATCCCCTTGTGAAGAAAAGAGCCGTTTTAGCGACTCGAAGGCGGCGGGAGTCTCCCAAAACCGTGTTGCAGAGTCCAGGGCATTTTTATACGGATCTACGCAATAAGTTGGCCAGTTTTGAATGAGAAGCGACCACAGCGACTGCATCGCTTGCAAAAAAGAGGTGAAAAAGCCTCCTTGCGGTGGGCTTCACGATCAGGGTGGCTTCTCCAGCGTTGCAGTTTTGCTTAGCATGGGCACCGCGACGGGTGCATTCAGGATGCACATTTTGAATTGAAAAGATTTTGGGTTGTTGCTTTTTGCCCGCGGGCTGCGGAAAAAGGAATACGTATTACGAGGAAGCTTGCGATGATTGGTTTTATTGGGGCGGGTCAAATGGCGCAGGCACTCGCCAAGGGATTGGTGCATTCGGACCTTTTTGCAGCAGAGAATATATTGGCGAGCGATCCAGATCAAGCGGCACGGAATGCATTTTTAAATCTTTTACCCGCTGCAGAGGTTGATGCGAACAACCTGCATCTGGCGGCCCAGTGTAAGACGATCGTCTTGGCCGTGAAGCCGCAGCAGATGGAAGATGTTCTGCTGCCCCTTGATTCCATCCTCGACAGTTCCCATTTGGTCATTTCTATTGCGGCCGGCATCCGGCTCACCTGGCTTGCCAAACGAATATCCAATGAAACGCGACTTGTACGCGTGATGCCAAATACACCCTGCCTCGTGGGCCAGGGGGCGAGTGGTTATGCGCTTGGTCGGGGAGCAACAGATGAAGATGCAGTATTTGTCGACCGTTTGCTCTGTAGCGTTGGTACCGCTTTCCGTGTCGATGAGCAACAACTCGATGCGGTGACAGCTCTCTCGGGTTCAGGTCCTGCCTTTTATTGTGCCATCCTAGAAGCTTTAGCAGCTGGGGGAGAGCAATGTGGTCTGTCGCACGAGCTTGCTGCCGTTCTTGCGCTTCAGACGATGCAAGGAACCGCCACCTATCTCCAGCAGACGGGGGTCACGCCCACAGAGTTGAAAAAACGCGTCAGCAGTCCCGGGGGCACAACCGTTGCAGGCCTCGCCGCGCTGGATGCGGGTCAGCTCCAGAGAGTCTTGGAGACGACCGTCCAGACTGCCGCGCGACGTAGTGCAGAGCTTGGCGGGGACTGAAGTCTTTAATCGTTCTGTTGAAGCAATCCCTGGTTGCGCATCCACTCCGTACAACGTGTCGTCCAGTCTGCGACTGCAGGAACCGAACGTGCCAGTCCCAGTCCGTGACGTCCTCGCTCATAGATATGAAGTTCTACCGGAACGTTCGCTTTGCGGAGCGCCTGATAAAAGGCGATACTGTGTTCAGACACCACGCCTTTATCTTCGCCGGTATGCCAGAGGAAAACGGGTGGTGTTTCAGGAGAGACTTGTTTTTCGCTAGAGAGTTTTTCGAGCAGTTCGGCATCGGGAGTCTCTCCAAGCAGATTCCGTTGTGAGCGAGAATGCGTGAACGGTTGTCCTAAGGCAATCAACGGATATCCAAGGACTAAGAAATCAGGCCGACTACTGGTTCGTTCCACGGGGTCTGCTGCCGATGGATTTCCTCCATCAAAATGTGTTGCCGCTGCCGATGCCAAATGGCCTCCTGCTGAGAATCCCATCGCGCCAATCTGATTGGGTTGAAGGTTCCATCCTGCCGCACGATGGCGGACCATACGAATCGCCCGCTGCGCATCGGTCAACGGGGCCGGATGCCCATAGCCTTTGCCTTGATGGCGATAGTCGCAGACGAAAGCAGCGATACCTAGCGATTGCAGCCATTGGGCAATCTGTTTACCTTCGTGGCCTTTGGCCAACGCACCGTATCCACCCCCAGGAAAAATGACGATGCCAGTTCCGACGGCTATTTCTGGTTTGGGTAGATAGGCCTCTAGAAAAGGACGATCTTTGGCTGCATTTCCTTGCGCGTGCGGCACCCTTCCTTCCCAAAGTTCGACTCGTTCGGGTGTATAGGCTTCCCCGGTTGCAAATGTCTTTTTATCTTTAACTTTTTGCGATGCTGAATCGAGTTCGCGGATCCATATATTTCGAAAACGAACCGAATCGCCGTGGTACTGGATATGGAGAGGCAGTTTATCAGCGTGTGGCCGGTAGGCAGGCGGACTATCCCACGCGGTACTCCCCTCTAATACAAAATTATTTTGCACCACCACACCATTATGCAGGACCGTGATTGCTGCAGGTTGCAAAAGTGTTCCGGTATCTGAAAAACGTGGTGCGCGAAAAAGAATATCCATGTTTTGCCATGCACCGGGAGCACGGCTTGCGTTGACCAGCGGGGGACTTTGTTTATAGATTGCGGCCGCTTGCCCATCGGGATAGGTTTCATTTTTGTACGAGTCCAGGATTTGGACTTCGTAGCGACCCATCAAATAGACCCCACTATTTCCTTTGCCCTGCCCTGTTCCTTTATCTTCAGGCGGAGAGGCGAACTCGAGGTGGAGCTGACAGTCGCCAAAAGCTTGTCGACTCGCAATGCCATTCTTGTCTGCCACGACGTATCCTTCACGTAATTGCCAGTTTTCGCCACCCTCAAATGCCCCCATGTCTTTGCCATCGAAAAGGACGATGGCATCTTGGGGTGGTCTACCTTCAGGGCCTGGTTCCACCGTCCGCGGGATTTTCCAAGTGATACCACTTTTCCATTCTTCTGCCCCGAGAAAAGCGGTGGATGCCTGCAGCAGCCACAAAATGCATAAAAAGATAAAAAAACAGTAGTGGCGGACAAGCATGCGTGCGACCTCCTCAACTCCCGGGCGACCTGGAAGTTTTTGGGAACCTGGAAAAAGTGCGTTAATTCTGCCATTGTACGCATTCGCATGGGGCATGGAACCGGGAGAATGCGTCGTTTTCAATAGCCCATTCAATAGCCCATTCAATAGCCAAATTGTCACCTCTCTGCTTTTGCTGGATCGACCAATTGCAAACACGAAAAATAATTTTCTGCCATTGCCGAAACGGTCTTTGTCGGCCACATTAAAGTACATCTATTCCGTAGTCTGGAGGCAATTTCGAGTCTCTTGCGCGGTCTAGTTGCTGATGAGATGACGTTTCCAGGGGATCGGTGATGTCCATTTTCTGTACCGTTGATGATAAGCATATTCCGTTATATCGCATCATGTGGGTGGCTTCGGTCCCTCATTTTTGTGGTGAAGAAGATTGTATGGTAGAAGGAAAGTATGAAATTCGACTTGAACAGGGTGAAGCAGTTTGGGCAAAACTTGAAGAAAGAGACGAATCTTTAGAAGCCCTTGACCGTTGGCAAGGTGGTCTCGAAACGCCTGGAGAGCATTGGGAAGCCTGATGTCATTATTTGATAATCCTGAATATCGCTGGCGAGAAACGTATCTTCTGTTTCATAAAAAAACGCATCGCGCATCTGTTGACAAAATACGCCATGCGATCTCAGGCATCCGTGGTCATTATCAGATTGAGCAGCTTGTGGCCAATGCGCACGGAGATTTTGAATCTGCTACAGTCCTCGCCGAGGAAGCGTTTTCAGCCATCGATATGATCTATGTCGAAGACGATCAGATCCACGAACAGATTCTTGAAATCCAAACGGAAATGAAAGAAGTCTTAGAAGACCCCGAAGATCTGGCAACGCTTGAGGGTCTAGGCGAATACGATGCTCGGATCGATCTTTTGCACTTTGAACGACTCACGGGTGATTTTACGGACGACGAGGAAGATTTGAATTCCTGTTTTGATCCCGTCGCCCTACTTGCGGTGGCCGATAAATGGATGCTTCTCACAGGGGGCGTTTGTCTTGATCCAGCGTCGGCCACAATTCTCTAGTTGATCCTTGGGTCGCTCAGGAACAGTTAGCGACTTTGTGTCGCTGGTGACGTAATCGCTTTGATCCAATTCTGTGAGACGAACCTGAGTAGCAAATGATTCAGCGTTGCTTCTACTTCTGGTGGAAGTGTATCGACAGAAATTGGCTGCTGCTCGCCGTCATTCATTCGGGCGTAAAATCCCGCTCGCCCGAGACCGATAGCGATCCCAGATTGTTCCAGAAGTCGTTCCGCACGATCAGCGACGCGTCGACTCCAGAGAATTCCGTAAAGCTGCGAAAACTCATACCACACGTCAGCTATTTGAGTGCCCCGGCTTCGGCGATGCGAGGTGATGTACCCTGCAATCAAGGTGGAAACCAGTGCAAGGAATAGACCCGTCGTAGCAGGACTGACAACGGAGTACTCCGTTACGACCGCTGCAGCACCCCAAAGTGAAATGGCACCACAATCAACAAAAAAGAAGACTTGTGCTGAGGCAGCAAGTACCGCGGGGAAGAAATATCGCGTAGAGAGATAGTTGCCAACTGGTAAGACGATCAGAATGAACAGCAGGCTCGTCCCCACTCCTCCAAGTTGCAGATTTGTATGTGCAAAGGTGAGGGCGGTGATTGCCGGTAGGGCAAGAACGATCCAAAGCGCGCCAACGATCCATTGCCAAGGGCGGTGTTGGGGTCTTTTGGCTCCCAAGATTGCAACCATAGGACAACATGTGGAAATCGCAGCAAAATAGCGAAGCAAAGAGCTCGATTGTTCTGAAATGGTGCTCGAAAGAACGATTGCTGAAACCATCGCGATCGAAGAGGCAACGGTCCAGCCCCAGGGACCGACGAGCGTCGTGCCCGAAACCCGCTTGCGAACCCCCAACAGAGTTGAGGCCCAGCAAAGCCCAAGAAACGTACTAACAATTACCTCAAGCATCGTTATAGGTATTTTATTCGATACAGGCTGAACGTGGAGCGGAATTTAGAATCAAAGCACCTCCCATAATAACAGATGACGCGGTGGGAAGCAGTTTAACCGGCTTTGTTCCGATTAAAGCAATCAGGGTAAAAGGGATATCTGGCGAAAAGAAAAGATTTCACTTGCCTTGGACCTGCACATAAGCCACCTTTTTAAACAATTCAAAGGCGTCTCACAAAACAGCCAACCAATTTACCTACTGAAGCTTATTGCTAACTTGTACGTCACCGGCCTGACTTGGGGGAGGCGGGACCGGTGACGGACAAGATTAGCGAGTTTGGATTTAGCGTTTGCAACGATCTTATGGGTAAAGTTCGATCGATTTTTCTGTTGACCAATTCAGCTTAAGTTGAGCGGCCATACGAGTCGATCAAACTGGAACTTCGTCATATTTTAAATTGATGCGAGTGCACGCGCGAGATCAGGATAGAGGTCATGCCAAGCCGACGGAACGGTTTGGATTAGCAGGAACATGGATTGTTCCCGATATACGAGCGAAGACAGTGGCGTTCAGGATCGCTGTCTTCGCTCTTTTTTTATGCCCTGTTTTCTTGAACTTCAACTCTGCGTTGTGAACGAATAAGCTCAATACTTCTCTGAGCTTGTAGGGGTCTTTTGTCTCGAAGGACTTGTTGAGCATTGCTAATTCTTTGAGAGCTTTCTCTATTTCCTTGGTGACCCCACTACGTGGCTTTACCGCTTGAGAGAGTTCCTTCTGTATCTCGTCCCGTTCAAGTTTGAGCTTGTCGAGTTGGGCATGCAGATCGTCAACGATAGAAGCAGGTGCGTTGAGGATCCGCTCGGCACCGTTGGAAATCATCCTCTCCAGATAAGACAATCTCTTTTTGAGTCCGCGGGTATCGACCGTGGAACTCTTGCCTGCTTGCTTTCGGTTTCCCTTCTTCTTCTTCTGGACGATCGCGCCACCCTTATGCGTATTGTACTTGCCCTTTGAGTTGACTCCCCAAACGTTGACTCCGCAATACTTTTGATTCGTTAGGACGTTCCACACACTCTGCCGGTGCCATTGCTTTCCATTCGCCGGTCGATGCCCGCGATGGTTCAAGAGTTCCACAATTGCTTTGAGGCTTGCCCCCTGCTTTCAGATACTCCCGATAAATCAACTGGACGAGTTTGGCATTCTCGGGCTGAGGTAGGAGGTAAAAACGGACGACCTTGCCGTTACTGTCTGTCTCCTTCTCTTTCTTGTATCCGAAGGGTGGAGTGCCGAAGATAGTGCGGTTTGCCTTTTGTGCGGCAACCTGCCCCCGGATCACGTTGCGGGAGAGGTCTCTCAGATATTGATACTTCGCCAGTTGGTTGACGCTGTAGATAAGTTGGCCAGAGAGGTCGTCCGAATCAATCTCTCCTTGAGCGACTGTCTCAAGCCTTACCCCACTATCTCGGAAGGGAGCAATCCACTTTCCCGCTTCCAAGATGTCAAAGCGTCCGAAGCGGTCCTGGTCTCAGCAGAGGATCACAGAGAAGGATCCAGAGACAGCATCCTCTCCCATCCTTAAGAACCCGAGCCGCCTCTCGGTATCGTCTCCAGAGATGCCTTCGTCGCGGTACTCGGCAACGATCCGGTAGTTCCTTCGTTTGGCTAGCTTCTTGAGTTCGTTGCGTTGTGCGGCGATAGACTTGTCTTGATCGGTTGTGCTCATGCGCAGATAGAGAGCAGCGCATTGTGTAGAATGACGCTTAGTCATATTGAAGCCTCCATCTAGGTTTCTTTGTGATTAGGGCGGTTGAGAGTACCACCTCTCAGCCGTCCGCATTCTATTACATCGGAACGGCTGCCGGAATATCTGCACTTCAATCGCACCCATGGACCGCTATTTATGTGGAATAAGTAGCGACGATAGCGGCGAGGTAACGTATTTTTTTCTCGTAGGATTATTGGCCCCCGCTAGTTGTCTATGTCTCTACCACCAGTCGCTTCGCACAACCCCAGAGGAAACGGTTTGCAGTCCCTCCCTATATGTCAGATTGATTCAGGACGTTAGATAGTTCGGTCTGTGTAATGTGACTGACGACACTCAGGTGATTATCCCGAGCCTCCACAGGTTCATTCTTCGTTTTGATACACAGGTTTTTTTCCTCCCACGCATCTCAAAGAGTCGCCCCGAGAATGTTCCCTTGTCGTTCCATGTGCCTGAGAACCTTGGCGAACTCCGGTTCGAGACTCAAAAAAGGCTTTTTTCTACCCACTTTCTTTTGTGCTTCTCTATGAGCGGTCTGCCCTTTAAAATGGCAGGCGTAGTAGCCTGGTGCCTTTCTCAGGCGTTGTGTTCGTCCGGAGCTTAATTTTTTGCTAATCAGCCCTGTCTTCGCTCGCGAGTTAGTCACTGCCCCACGTCGACCTAAACACTACGTCGCTCGTGGTGTTTATGTGGCCGCGCTGTTGATGCTTATGGGTACAGCCTGGCTCGTCTTGGCTGGTAGCCAGACAATACGGAACTACGGTGATCTGGCCCGCTTTGGGGCCATGCTGTTTCAGATTTTGGCTCCCTTGCAACTGGCGGTGGCGGTTTTCTTTTCTGCACTCTTTACGGCAAGCAGCGTGAGTCAGGAGAAAGATCGTAAGACGCTTGTGCTTCTATTGATGACAGAGCTTTCGAACTTTGAGCTTGTAGTGGGGAAATTATTTGCAAGCTTATTAACGGTACTCGTACTTATTCTGGCTGCTTTTCCAGTATTCATGAGTCTTTTGCTTGTAGGTGGTGTGAACGTCGAGCAAATTATAGGTGCTTTTGCGGTGACGATCGCCAGTGCCCTCGCTGCGGGGAGTCTCGGTTCCACGATTGCACTTTGGAGAGAAAAAACTTTTCAGGCTTTGGCTATGACAGCACTCGCGGTCGTTGCGTGGTTTGCCATTTGTGAGGTCTTGGTCTATCTGGCTACAGATCACACTTTCGGCGGGTTTGAACTGGCCATCTGGCCAAAATTATTGAGTCCCTGGCGCAGCGTATTACTGGCGACTTCACCGACCGCTGAGCAGTTCTCTCTCGGGGGATTTTCATTTCGACCCGAATTATTATTTCTCATAGGTTGTCTTTTGTTTGCAGCCATTCTCAATGTTTTAGCGATTTTCAGGGTTCGTTTTTGGAATCCATCTCGAACTATTCTTCAAACAATTTCTCCCGACGTCGCTACGGCGTTGCCATCGGATCGCGCGATGAAGGGTAATCTTGAGCGATCACAATTGCCACGGTCTCACAGGCAAGTGGGAAGTCATCCCGTTCTTTGGCGCGAAGTGCAAACCTGGGCTTACGGTCGGAAGGTTCTTGCGGTCCGGTTTGGCTATTTATTTCTGGCATTCTTTGCACTTTGGGGGGTACATGCGCTGATCGAAAGCGACAACATTTCAATGGTGCTTCTTCCATTTTTCTTAATCAGCATGTTTCTTGTTAATTCCCAGGCAGTAACGGCAATCTCTACGGAAAGAGATATGAAAACGTTAGACTTATTATTGGTGACTGATTTAACGCCAAGGGAATTTGTTTTTGGAAAATTAGGCGGCGTATTTTTTAATACAAAAGAGATGGTGGTCTTCCCCATCGTCACATGTGGTTTGTTGTACTGGTGGGGCGCTATTGGGATCGAAGATGCAATTTACATGGGCCTGGGATTGTTTGTTATGGATCTATTTGTCGCCGTTCTGGGTTTGCACTGTGGTTTGATTCATGAAAATAGTCGAATCTCCATTGCGACAAGTTTAGGAACGGTCTTTTTCCTGTTTGTGGGGATTGCGACTTGCATGCGGATTATGGTGGCGTTCAGCGGTTCCTTCGGATATCAATTGGCACCCTTTCTCGCTTTTATGCTTGGAGGTGGTGTTGGGCTTTATGTGTCTCTGGGTGCTAGGAATGCCTCTTCCGCAATCTTCTGCGCAGCGTTCACCTGTCCGTTCCTGACGTTCTATGCAATCACGAGTTATTTACAGGCGCAAACACTTGCCCCATTTCTCGTAGCATCCGCGACGTACCTGTTCACCACACTGACTATGTTGATTCCAGCAATTTCAGAATTTGATCTTGCCAGTGGTAGAATGACTGAAGAATGAAGGGGTATCATTAAAAAATGATGGAAGTCGTTCCATGGTTTCTGGCGATGATCCTTCTGAGTATTAGCTCGAGTTTTTTTTCTGCCAGTGAAGCTGCTTTTTTTCTGCTAGGCTTGCCAGAACAGAAAACACTGGCGGAGGGAAACCGTGCGCAGCGACTTGTTGCCTCGCTTCTTTCCAATCCAGATCGTCTATTAACGGCGATCTTATTTTGGAACCTTGTTCTCAATGTGACTTATTTTGCGATTGCGTCGATCATCGCTTTGCGGTGGGAGCGGCAATTGCATCAGCCCCAGTGGGCGGGGATATTCACGCTGGGCGCTCTTCTTTTTATTATCTTTTTCAGCGAACTCTTACCGAAATCGGTGGCGGTCCTCAGGCCACAGTGGACGGCTGTTTTACTTGTTTTTCCGCTTGCTTTCCTGCTTCGCGTGGTCGATCCCTTGCTGACAGTCTTCCACTGGGCAAATCTTTTATCTCGGAGGCTGATTTGGCCACATTTTGAACCGGAAGCTTATCTGGAGGTGGCAGATCTCGAACGGGCCGTGGCTGTTTCGACAAGCGATGCGGCACTTTTGAAGAAGGAAAAAACAGTATTGCAAAATATGGTTGCCCTTTCGACTTTGCGGTTAGATGAAATGATGCGACCTCGCATTCAGTTTCTCTCATTCCGTCCACCGGTTTCGGTGGCCGATTTAGAGGGTCGCATGACGCCCAGCGGATATCTGTTGATTGTCGACCCAGAAAATGAAGAGGTGGTTAGTGCGGTACCGATGAAATCGATTTATAGTTTACCACGAGATAATCTCGAAAAGTATGCAAAGCATGTTTTCTATATGCCTTGGTGTTCAAGTGGCAGTCAGGCACTCGAGCAGATGTTGGCCCGTCAGTTACAAGTGGTGGTAGTTGTAAATGAATTTGGCGAAACTGTTGGAATTCTTACTTTCGATGACCTCCTCGATTCTATTTTCACCACCGAAGCGAGTCGAAGTCGTCGATTGTTAAGGCGGCGTTCTTTGCGCTCCGTGGCAAAAGATTGCTGGCAGGTCACAGGCATGACGACAGTAAGACGTTTAGGACGTCGCTTTCAGAAAAAGCTACCGCCGACAAAAAATACGACGGTCGGTGGGGTGCTTCAGGAAATGTTAGGGCGGATGCCACAAGTTGGCGATGCGTGTGATTGGGGCTCTTTTCATTTCCATGTCGTCGATGCTCCAGATAAGGGACAGATGCTGCTCGAATTGACGATCATTCAGGATCAGGAGGCATAAGCATGATCGGGATTATTTTGCTCTTGATCGGTGGACTTGCGCTGAGCGCCTTGTTTAGTGGTAGTGAGATCGGATTTTATCGTATTCCTCGTGTCAGGCTTCGTCTCGATGCGCTTGAAGGCGGCCTTGTTGCCCGTGGGCTGCTTTGGCTGACAAACTATCCCACGCTGTTTGTGGCGACAACGCTTATCGGAAACAATATTGCAAATTATTGCACGGCGCTTGCGATTGTCATGTTGGTCGAACATTGGGTTGGCAATAGTGTGGCAATGCAAGTTGCTGGTCCCATCGTCTTTGCGCCAATTCTATTCGTTTACGGTGAACTGTTGCCGAAGACGCTTTTTTACCATATGCCCTTTCGCCTTTTGCGGAGATGGGCACCGGTACTGGCTTTCTTTACGGTGCTTTTTTCACCGATCAGTGGCTTGCTCAGTGGGCTGGTTCGGATTTTACAGCACTGGAGCGGTGAATTACCCCAGCGACTCAGTTGGCGACTAGCCAGAGGCGAACTCACCAGGATGCTTGATCAGGGGCATCAAGCGGGTATTTTGCGTCCGTGTCAGAAGCAACTGGCACAGGGTATTTTTTTGCTAGCGAGTCGTCCAATCACCGAGTTTTCGGTGCCGCCCGAGGTTTGTCATTCAATCGCAGAAGGGACAGGTCGCGATGAAGTTATCGAGCAGGCGCGTCAATATGAGCAGGCGGTGCTTCCGGTCCATGCAGTAAATGATCCACAACAGTGGATCGGCTATCTGTACGTCCCAGAATTATATGTCGAAGATGCGGCGCAACCGGTCCGAATCCATCCGCTCGTCGAAATCGCGCATCGGACAACCCATCTTGCTGCATTGATGAAATTACAGCGGGCCGATGGGGCGTTGGGACGAATCGTGGGGCAACAAGATGAAACGCTTGGTTTCGTTACCCCGGAGCGACTTTGCGACCCTCTCTTCCAGACAGAGACGTAAGCGCGGAGAGCCTAGGGGAAATCTTTTCGATACCCAAGATTTTTCACGACCGAAAGGATTTCTTCGTAGTTGATGAAGCGTCGTCGATGGCGAAATTTATATCGATCGATTTCCAGAGCCAATTCTCGAGCATCGGGTGATAAATCGGTATGTGCTGCGTCCGTCGAGGAGGCATTGCTTGGAGCGTGCGTGGTGGCGTGATGCGGCGTGATCATTGCATCGTGATGAAAGGCATCCGCAGTGAGGTTCGAGGAATTCACGCTGTGTGCCGTCGCCATGCTACCTGGGTGGGCTAGTGGTGACATGTAAGTTCTCCATAACAGGGGTAGCATCGGGTCCATCATGGGAAGGTTAAGATGTTTTTCTGCGTAGTCAAACCAGATATGCATTGTTTAACGATTTTTCCAAAGATACAGTTTGGAAAGAGGCCGGTCGATACTCGATAGATGACTTGTTGCCCCTCAGTTGGCGGTCTAGACTCTAAATCAGTTCGCCTTTTGACTTGGCGAGCACCGCCTTCTCTATTCTGTTTGGGAAAAGACTTTACGCAACAGGGATTGAATTGATGTCGGGTCTGGAAAGAGAAATTGAGAGGCGTCTAGAACTGGCACGCACGATTGCCCGCGAAGCGGCAGAGGGCACGTGCATTCATTTTTATCGGGCGGACCTTCAGGTTGAACAAAAAAAAGACCGGACCCCTGTTACGATCGCAGATCGTGAAGCCGAACAGTTTTTAAGAAAGCGGATTGCGGCGGCTTTTTCTGAAGATGGAATTGAGGGGGAAGAGTTCGGAAAACAGCCCGGAACGTCCCCATTTCGTTGGCTCCTCGACCCGATTGATGGCACAAAATCTTTTGTTTCGGGTGTTCCTCTATTTGGAACAATGGTGGCGGTGTTGCTCGAGGATCAACCACAAATAGGTGTTATGGAGTTTCCTGCTCTTGGAGAATCTATTTATGCTGCACGCGGCCGGGGCGCATGGCATACCACCGTGGGTAAGCCGCCTAAGGCGGCCCAAGTCTCCCAAGTAGACAAATTATCTTGCGGTCTTTTTTGCACGACCGCAATCGATGGATTTGAGGCGTCTGGACGCGAACATCTCTTTGAAAAGCTGCAGAAGCAGGCCAGCCTTACCCGAACGTGGGGGGACTGCTATGGCTACCTGCTCGTCGCAACCGGTCGGGCCGAATTGATGGTTGATCCCGAACTGAACCCTTGGGACACGGCAGCGTTGTTGCCGATTTTGGAGGAAGCCGGCGGCACCTTGACCGATTTTTCAGGGCGGCAAACGGTATTTGGTGGTGAAGCGGTTGCGACCAACAGCCATATTTTTCCTGAAGTCCTCGAGTTAATCTCCGCGTGAAGTGCAAACGACTTTAAGAAGTTTGTCTCTTTGATTACGTCACGACTAGCCGGAAAAAGTTGCCTAAGTAGAACGATCCGGACTGTTCGCATAGGCCGTTCCGCGGAGTGACGAAACTTACCCAATCCGTTTTCCTGGCTAGGGATAAGAGGTTTTACAAACATTTCACCTGATTTTGACAAGACCTTCTAGGGAAAATGCCAATAATCTTGGTACCCCTTGGGCGAATTTGAAAGTATGGTTTTGCCGAAGCCGATCTTTTACTCGGAAACCCCACCCGTAAAGCCCACCACAAAATCTGCCCCCGTAAGAAAAAGAATGCGCCAGCCACGGAATTAGGTTGGTGCCTAATCGTCAGGAGGACGAACCGTAGTGAACCCCCACGCTCTTTTAATTGCTTTGCAGATGTGCGTTGTCTCCTGGAATGCACAGAGTTACGATGAAGCGTACCATCAATCGCTTGATTCAGGTAAACCACTGTTGGTGTTAGTGGGAGCCGATTGGTGTGGTGCGTGCCAAGTGATGAAGAAAAAGGTCATGCCCCAGTTACAGAGAGATGGGGCTCTGAAGGATATACACTGTACGGAAATCAACCTCGTCGAAGATGAAGAGTTAGCCAATCGTATCTCTAAAGTGAGCACCATTCCGTGCCTGATATTGTTTACCAAATCTGAAGAGAAGTGGCAGAAACGCGAACTGATTGGGATGCACAGCCAAAAAACAGTCAAGGCATTTCTTGCTAAACATACGGCACCTGCCGTTGCATCGCGTGCGGACAAGAAAGTAACCGCTAGCCTTCCCAGATGACGGTATTCAGTTCTTTGACTCATCTCCAACGAGTTGATCTTTGGAAAGTTTTCCGGAGGTTGCATTGTGAAAGTATCCGTAATTATTCCGGTGCGTAACGAGGCAGACGGCATCGTTGAATCTGTCGATCGGGCATGGGACGCAGGAGCAGATGAAGTCATCGTTTGCGACGGTGAAAGCACGGATGCAACTGTCGCGATCGCTGAAAGTTTGCACTGTCAGCTGGTGTTTTCAAGACAAGGACGTGCGTGGCAGCAAAATCAAGCCGCAAGATGTGCCGGCGGAGACTGCCTGCTTTTTTTGCACGCCGATACTTGGTTGCAACGTGATGGCGTTTCTCAGATCCGCTGCGCCATGGCGCGACGACACTGTATGGGAGGGAGCTTTGAACAGCAGATCAACGCCCAAGGTTGGTTGTATCGATTGCTCGAGCGAGGAAATGCAGCGCGGGCTCGTCTGTGGCAGTTGCCCTACGGCGATCAGGGGTTATTTTTCCGCCGTGATTTTTTTGACCGAATTGGTGGGTTCCCTGAAATACCTTTGATGGAGGATGTTCGGATCATGCGCACATTTCGCCGACTGGCGAGGCCGATCCTTCTTCCAGGGCCACTCTCGGTCGATCCTCGGCGGTGGCAGAAGATGGGAGTCGCCCAGCAAACACTACGCAACTGGACGTTGCTGCTTGCGGAGAAGTTAGGCATATCACCTGCGAAGCTCGCCCAGCATTACCAGTAGGATTGAAAACCTGACATTTGGAGGTTTTATCACCATGGCTCGCGGGGTCACGATTGCGGGTAGGTATCAAGCACTTTTTAGAGTTCTACTCCGTCAACTCATAACGCTTTATTTTTCTGTCGAGCGTAGAGCGTTCAATCCCCAAGATGCTGGCTGTACGACTTTTATTCCAGTCCGTTGCCTTGAGTGTGGCGCGAATGTGCAGTCGTTCCATATCGGCCAGTGAGCGTGCTTCATATTGCTCATTCACAACCAATCCGGCCACTGAGTCTCCTACGGTACCAAGATTTGAAAGCGTGAGGTCATCAACTTCGAGGTATTCACTTTGCGTAAGGACCACGCCGCGCTCAATGACATTCTTCAATTCACGCACGTTTCCAGGCCAACGGTAATGCACTAAGGCATCGAGCGCTTCGTGTGTGAATCCACGAATCCGTCGCCCCGTTTCTTGATTATATTTTTGCAGGAAATGTTCCGCGAGGAGAGGAATATCGTCTGGTCGCTTGCGTAACGGTGGGACCATAATCTCGATCACGTGCAGCCGAAAATAGAGATCGCGTCGAAAACGTTTTTCTTCTACATCTTTTTCTAGATCGCGATTCGTTGCGGCAATCACGCGAACATCGGCGCGAATGGGCTCACTGCCACCAACGCGTTCAAAGGCATGTCCCTCGAGTACGCGTAGAAACTTTGCCTGGATGGTAGGACTCATTTCACCGATTTCATCTAGCATCAGCGTACCACCGTCGGCAGCCTCAAATTTTCCTCTTTTCCGCGAGGTCGCTCCTGTAAAGGCTCCTTTTTCGTGGCCAAATAACTCACTTTCAAGCAGTGTCTCGGTGAGTGCCGCACAGTTAAGGCATACAAAAGGGCCTTCGCTTCTCGGGCTGGCATAGTGGACAGCACGTGCAACGAGTTCTTTCCCCACGCCACTCTCACCACGGATCAAGACAGTAGAGCGACTCGGTGCTGAACGAATGATCTCTTGATTGACTTTTTCAATTCCATTACTGATGCCAATGATTTCACTCTCAGCCCCGAGTAATTTAATGAGTTCAACGGTTTGTGCTTGAACGAGATTCAAATCGTCTGCCAAGGCATCCCGCCGGCGTAAATTGTCTAATGCGACACCCACCGGCTTGGCAACAGCAAGCGTAAACTCCAAATCGAGCGGATCAGGAATAAGATCGATTCGTGTGCTGTAAAGATGAATCGTCCCCAGAATTCCATTATTTCCACAGATGGGGGCCACGATGACACTCGTCGCGTGGATCTCCCCGTGGCTATCGCGCCCACCAAGCTGACTATCATCGATGGCGTTCTGCGCCATGATCGCCTCTCCCGTTTGTAGTACGGTCGTGGCGAGGAAATCAGTACACCGGTGGTAGACCTCTTGGGAGGTCGTTCTGGTAGCAAAAACCTCTAGATTAACCGCGGTAGGATGTTGGTCTTCAATATCTGGAGGTAAAAGAAGGACTGCACCTGCTTCTATATTTGTCTCGTTGCAGAGTCCAGCAAGCGTCAACTCGCAAAGTTGCGAGAGACTGTCTGCCTCGACCAGTTCGCATGCGAGACGTAGTAGTGCGGTTGCGGCTTGTCCAACCTGTGTAATCGCGATTGAATCATCCGGCGAATTTGTTGCGGTGAGAAATTGCGTCTCTTTAGTACGATGCGTGATCTGTTTTGCTTCTGATTCGGTTAAAACGTGAACATTTGGATCGGATTGAGATTCTTTATTTGTTTCCAAGAGGGCATCTTTATGAATGATGCTGCTTCCCTCTGAAAAGAATTGCGAGACATCGTCAACCAGTTGAAGATAAACTTCTCCAATGCGGATGGTATCGCCGATCTCAAGCATACTGTCCTGCTCAAGACGTTGGCTCCCAAGAAAGCTGCCATTCCGACTGTCCAGATCGCGGTAAACCCAGCCCGCCTCAGTATTAAAAACTTCAGCATGGCTGCGGCTACAGCGTTCGTCTTTGATGACGATTCGATTGGTTGGGGTCCGACCGACAGTTATCGTCTCGCCGGGGACGAGTCGATAAACATCGGTAGCCTTATTGCCTTCTCTGGTAACGAGATATGCCATGGCGTGAATGAACATTAACGAGTGGAAGAACCCTGCCCCGGTTCGATTCTCTTATCATATCGCAAAACACCCTTCGCTGCCCGGGGAGTGACCCTTGATTCGGGGATTGGCGTAGCGCGGGCGGGGAATCTATGAGGATTTCTCCCAATGTAGTCGTTTTTCGTAAAACAACGCAAAGGGGAGGACTGATTTTTAGCGCATAGTAAACGCCAACCAACCCTCTTTCAGGCCCTCTGTTCGCTTAACGGTTTCCAAGTGGCCCGCTGAGGGTCGGCAAGGTCTACGCAGTAGGCACGCCTGACGCCCTTCACTGCACGAGGAAAGTGTTTATCGACCAAACCAATCTGAGCAGCTTGTTCCCAGTCGTTGCAGTGTACGGGCAAAGTAGACTTGAGTAATACGAGTTCTTCAGCGTGATAGACGGTGGCAATCCGCGCTGCGATCGAGTCGCTCGTTGTCGACCAGTTATGAGGCAAGCATTCCCCCGCCTCGTAGGCTTCTTGCGTATGAAGAAAAGGGCGCACGTCCAAAAGTTCGATCTCCATCGATTCTGATTCGGGAGCGAATGCGTTGACCGACTCGACGATGCGTGTGTGAGGTAGAACCGCTGCAGCCATTTGAAGCGAGAGTCCCAATGCCTCTACCGCTAACTCGTGGCTGACCCACGGATCCAGTTTTTGCGAATGATCAAACGCTCGAACCGCATCTGCCGAGAGGCCGCCTCCTACCACAACAATGTTTCGTATGTGCGATTGCTTTTCTATCCAAGCGGTCAACGTCGGTGCCCACCCGGACTGCGTAAGCAGACTTCCTCCTAACTTGATGATTCGAAACGGTTGTGGTTTCATCGGCATCTTTCTCGAGCGAGTACGGCGACTGCATGGGCCGGTGCACACTGCGAAATCGGCAGATTACCTTGCTCGCTCAGCGAAAAGACTTGCATCTCGGGAGCCGCTTTTTCTAAAAGCATGCGGGCTAAAAATTCGCCACTTCCGGACACCAGCGCCGCATGCATTTGTCTTTGCTGGCGATTCAATACTTGCTCGAGCGCACTTCGCAGTAATTTGAGTTGAGATTCCATCACAGCCACAGCGATTGTGTGGCCATCTTCAAAAGTTAGCTGTTCTTCATCCATGCAGAGCATGCGGGCGAGTCGATTGCGGGCGGCAGACCGTGTTGCCGGACGCCCGTCCGCCGTATCGCAATCTGTGGGATCCTCGGTTAATTTCTGGAGCGTCAGATAAACGTCGCCGGTCGTCGCAAAAGTTTCACGGGCTACGCCACACATGCGGCCTCGATAGGGCAAAAAGGAAACCAAAGTGGCCACACCAGTGCGTCGAATCCCTGTATAAACCAATTCACCCGAGGTTAAGCGGTCAACGTCTGTGCGACCTACCGCACAGACATTCTCTGCAGAGATTGGAATGATATCAGTCGTCGTCGAACCGATGTCGATCAATAGTCCATCGCGTGCAGGGAGTTGGCGGCTGGCCCAGGTTGCCAGCGCATGCCAATTGGAAGCTGCGACGGAATGGGGATCGCGCACCGCATCGGCGGCGGTCACAAAATCGCCTGCAGTTCGATACACCCGCAACATGCGATCGCCTGCTGCTTGCTCCACTTGCTGCAGGATCTGTCGCACACCCTCTCGTTTTGTCGCGTAGCAATCGGCTAATTCGCCCGTCATCGTCACGGCAACGGCACTACTTGCCGGTGCGACGGAAAAAAGATCGGCAACTGCTCGATGCAATTGTGTCGGTGCTTGCCATAGCGGGAAAGGTTGTTCTGCTGCAAAGCCCTGTCCATCGGCTGCTTTCAGATTGGCACCTCCAATATCCAGTGCAAGCCAATTCATGCTATGACCTCACGCAAGCTGCTTAAGGAGAAATCGGCAGGGGCAAGGGAGAAAGAGGGAGGTGGGCAATGTTCCAGACTCCATCGGACGATCGTCTCGGCAAGATTTTCCTGAGCGGCTTGACGGAGCAGCAGATAGGAGGTTGT